>Ga0099826_10000418_pt1 | contig 20148 bp, 14 predicted proteins | sample Mtrugardesep15_FD_76830 | JGI IMG/M metagenome (GOLD analysis project Ga0099826, IMG submission 76830) | Root nodule microbial communities of legume samples collected from California, USA - M. trunc garden sep15 | ecosystem: Host-associated > Plants > Roots > Nodule | place: USA: California... | reverse complement strand
ACTCCAAAACCATTAGATGTACTTAATGGTTTCCAGCAGGTGAAAAAAACTAAGGACCTAGAGTCATTGCCATCATTCAGTTTTGGACTGACACAATTGGATGAGAAGGAAAGAAATGGTTTCTGTGAGTTGTACTCCAAAACCATTTTGTTGTGGAAATGGTTTATGTGAGTTGTACTTCAAAACCATTTTCCTGTGGAAATGGTTTTTGTGAGTTGTACTCCAAAACCACCAAAATCTCTCATCGTCGATTCTCATTCTCCACTGGAGGTGTCTTCTTCTTGAATAGTAAATTCATTTTCCAACAATTCATTTTTTGAGTTTTCACTACAAAGCCACCAAAATCACTAAGCTCAAACACTGTTTCGATCCATCACAAGTTACAGAAGCGTTTTTTAGAACAAACACAACGTGAACCTTTGAATCCGAAATCGGTTCTAACGGTAATCCATCACAACCTTTGAACAAACACCGGAGGATCTTAGTGCGAAGAGTGATGTGTTCAGTTTTGGGATCTTGTTATTGGAGATAATCAGTGGAAGAAATGCAATTGATGTTAATTATAGTCCTTCGTCGGTGGTTGATTGGGCGGTGTCGTTGATTAGAATAGGTGATTTCGTCGAGATCTGTGATCGGAGAATTGGTGCACCATCTGATTTGGTTGTGTTGCGGCAGATTGCAGTGGTTGCGGCGAGATGTGTTAGATCAACGGCGGAGAAACGGTCGGGGATGGTGGTTGTTGAGTGTTTGAAATTGGCGAGGAAGAGGTTTCATTCGGCGCCGATTTGGTGTAGTTTGAGAAGCCTAGGATTATTACACGTGTACACTAGATATGATGGTTGTGAAGTGTTTATGCAGGGTGCATAAGGAAATGTCTTATGCATAATAACTTATGCCTAGAATCACTACCTACCCGTGTTTCTTTTTGTCTTCTTTAATACAAATAACCTACTTTTCACAAATATCTTATTTTGATTTGGTGATTTTCTTTGATTTTGGTGTATGTGTGTGGTGTTGTTTGTTTGTCATCCTAACGTGACATTGTTTAATTTTTTCTTTAATTATGGTGTTCGTTTAGTTTAGATTGAACAAATCAACTCTGAACAATGATATATTCAATCAAATATTTGAACGTCAACGTTACATATTCAAATGTATGATTGTTCCCATCATTTTATTTGTCACATTTATAGACATGTTGTCATTTTATACTATTAACTTTAATGATGTGTGTTTGATGCAAAATTATCATTTTCAATTGTTAGCAACATTGAATTTGTGGTGTTTTTGTTATATTCTATTGATTTAAATAAATAAACATCTCTTTTTATTAAAACACAAAAGACAACCAAGTGACAAAATCCTCTCAACAACAAAAATAATGACATAATGATAATAAATAGTATTTTTTTTTATAACATAATAATTGTGAAGATATTTTAAGTATTAAAACAATAAAGTGAAATATTGATAATATACTTTTTTTCACATGCAACAGAATAACAACAACCAAATTAAGCAAGTAAAGTTTCCATTAGTCAGTGGCATAACAAAACTACTTACATTCGATCGAAGAATTTTCCACGATAGAATTTGGACCTCCAACACAACTCAAACCTACAAACTGTGTAAAAAGTCCACCAACTGCTTCGGCCACAACTGAAGATATTCCAAGCCACTTAAAAATCTCACCTCATGTCATGGAGAAAGTGAGGCACTTGAAAAATAAGTGATTAGCCGATTCAATTTTACCACACCCGCCCACACAAAGCAACGATGAATCCAAGTCGAGTTCCCTAACATTAAGGTTATCTGTAGGAGGGAGCCTATTTCGTACTACTCTAAGCAAGGACCCCAAATATCCACCCTGAACGACTCATTACTACTCCTCAACACTACTACGAACTTCATAGGCCTTCTTTACTGAGTAAACCCGACCACTTCCAACCCGATTCAAAATTATCCTGAATTCCAATAGAATATTTATCTCCAGATACAAGTGCATTATACCTCAACCACATACCCTTTGAAATAATATTCTCCACCACCCATATTGAATTTCTCTTCTTCCTTCATCAGTACCAAACATTTGAGCAACGCATACCTATCTGTCCTCGGCCATCCATCAATTCACGTGTAAAACTTTTTAAAACATTTTTACACTGACTGTGAATATCAATTAAAACCATAACAAAATACTCTCTCTGTCAACAAGCTCAGGTTAAATACATTACAAACTAAAATTTGGCTTAATCTAGCATATATACTACTATGCTGGAATTTCAATATGTTAAAACTTAAAACTAATTTGACGCCTGCTTAGATCTATATTCCGAAGGAAAGCCATGCTTGGAAAAACCATTTTTCATTATTTTATCTTAGGTGATTTTTTTTTTTTCATTCTTTTTAATATAACAAGCCAACAATCCAAATTGATAATAATAATAGACAAAAAAAAAATAAATCCCTAGTCCAACTTCTTTCAAAAACTTTGACTTCAATTTTGTTTTTTTATAAAAGTCAACAAACACACCAATCAGATTGGTAATTTCCCTTATTCAACTTCTTCCTGCGACCCAACTAAAAATTCATTTTATATGGGTAGAGGTAATACATTATTAATTCTAAATATTGGAGTAATTCAACAAGCATTGTCCTATCAATCAGTTTTCTACAGTCATCAAAATTAAAATAAGCAATTACGTTATAAACAGAGAAAGACACTCAACATGTGACAAGGATCATTGTAGTGCAAACAAAAGCCATTTATTTATAGAAGAAATCAGTTCAACAATGGCTTAACAGACTACTACTAGCTAGCAGTCAACGACTTCCACAAGTTAACTAAATAAATCAAAGATTAACGATGGTGGGCTTATAATCAATTACAATCACTTTCTCCAAGTTGGAAAGGAACAGATTTGCATACTCAACATGTGCAGGATGAGTTACATACTCTGCAATGGCTTCCACACTCTCAAAGTTTGATTCAAATACATGAGTAAAACCTTGATGCAGGTTTTCAGCACTTACATCTGTCCCCCTATAAATAATACACAATCAAAGATAACATAAATATATGGACATTATATTGCTAATCTTTGAAATGTTTTAATCGTAGCCACTAATGGTCGGTTTAGATTGACTTATTTGAACTTATCTACTATTAAGCACTTGTGAGACTGTTTCGGAGAGCTTATGGAAACAACATTTGACATTTTCATAAGTTGTTTTCAACTTATTTCTATAAGCTCTCCAGGATAGCTTATCAAATCAGCTTATAGCTTGTACCAAAACAGTTTGACTTAATTTTATCTTTTCTTGTTAAAATAGCTTAAACATGTGCTGTATAAGCTTAAAATTAAATTGTTTATCCAAACATGACAACATATAGCTTTAATTATATTATAACTAAAACTAGTCTATTGCGTTAGGTTTTAGCTATTGTAAATATCACCCGGTCATCCATTTCCCTAGTCTTTTTGAGACTAATGTCAAATTGTCAAATACCATAATCACTTATGTAAATAACAGATGGCAAAAGAAGCCAAAATGCAGAAATTTAACAGATCTTGATCTTCTAACCCTTGAATTTCACTCAAAAACTTCAAAAAAATAAAATTGTGAAATAACCCCAAATAATGTTCCACTGATTCTCCTAATTTTACTTGGAAAACCCCAATTATTAAATAAAATAACTAAAAAATCAAACTTTTGTGAAATGGGTCAATTTTTTGCAGCCTCAATTTGTAATTTGCAAAGAAATTGATGATATTTGTGCTGATTTAAGTGGGTTGTTGAATTGCATGGAAAAGAAATAATACATAATGAATGAAGGAGGATCCATACCAGTGGAATGACTTCATGGGTGGGATGAGATTGACGAGATTTGCATAACCTTTGATGAGTTCGTCAATCTTCTCTTGAGAGATTTCATCCTTGAACTTTGCGATCACTATGTGTTTCACTGCTCCTTTTGCTTCCGCCATTTCTTATCTCCCTTCTTTCTCCACTCTTTTTTGTTGGCTTCTACCACTATTTTTCTAGGACTGGGATATTTTCCCAAGAACAAAAAAAAAGTTAAATCTATAAGAGCATGTTCATTTTTTGGTATTAAAACGAATCTACTTGCATATGGATCACTCATTTGTAACTTTTTAATAGTAGTATATAACAAAACACTCCCTCTTGAAATTCAACATCTTACATAAATTTCGTAAATGATAAACTATAAATATATTTATATCATTACATTTTAATTTTTTTAATATTAAACAAGTGTGGGTCTCACTTAAGATCGTTGGTTTTAAGTGAAACCCCACGTCTTATAAAACTCTAAAAAAGTTTCTCCTCAATTAAAATACTTAATAGATATCGGATCTTAAATGTTTAAGACACTTTCATTAGAGATGGTCGAAAAACATCCGTTAAGGATTAAAAAAAGCAATTGCTAAATTTTATATAAAAAAAAAATGTTTTTTAATATTCCAATAGGTTGATTATATAATTTTCAAGATAAAATGTACTTTAAGCACCTTAACAAATAAATACCCTAAGTGCACTTGTTAGCATTTTTCTTTTTTTTAGTCCCTTAAAAAAATTGTTTGACCTTTACTCCCTCAAAATTTTCCATCACTATTTTTTGTCCCTACTTTATAGTCACTCATGTATTCTGGGTTCGAACCCCGACCCTACACAAATTATTCCTGGTAGCTACCAACTGAGTTACACCCACGGAATGTCTAACCTTCTTTATATTCAACTTATATCTAGCCTTCATAATTTTTAACGAGATTTTTTAAAAATGGGCACAATATTACGACAATCACGCAAAAAAAAATTGAAACTTTTTAACAAAACATGAATTAAATATGAATTTTTAAACACTGGGAACACAAAAAGATATATTCAATTCATGTTTTATTAAAAAAAAAAAACTTTTTTTTTAGAGATTGTTATAATATTCTACCCATTTTTGAAAAATTTCATTAAAAAAGTGAAGGGTTGCGTTAACTAAAAAGTATGAACTAAAAGTGGTAATGAAAATTTTTTTGGGGACTAAAAGTCTAACAAAATTTTTAGAGAGACTAAAATAAAAATTTGGTATATTTATAGGAATCAAAAACATATTTAACCAAAAAAAATAGTTGTATTTTTCTAGGATAAAATAATTACAAGATATAGGGTTTTTTTTATAAGAAACTAGACCATTGAGATTTTAAAATTACAATTTTTGGTGTGGGGTCAAAATAAAATATTCATATGGGCCACCAAAATAAACTATAAAATATATAAACAAAATTTAAGTTTTAATAAGCGTTAAACATAAAGTAGACCATCAAAAAATTAAATTACATATCTTGAAAGTTCAATATAATTTTCTACGCGTTACAAGTGACTTTAAATGTGATAGTAAAATGTATGAGGATGAACAAGAGGGTGGGACACAAGGTAATTTTATTAAAAAATCCTGAATATTTTAACAATTTTCTATAATTTTTTATTTTGGTGGGATGGGTCGTGGCCTATCCGAGTTCTAAAGGGGCTCTGCCAGTGTATGTACTTCAACTCAACATTTGACATTTGGGAAAATAGTTTTACACTGACGTTTAATGACACGTCTTTGTTTTTTTTATATCATGCTATTAGTTTTAAAATATCTATAAAAATAGTGAAATGACATTAATAATGTACTTTTATTATTAGAAAAAAATATTTTAATTGAATGACAATGTAAACAATATACATCTTTTCTCGTTCTGTAACTTGAAGACCAAATTCTCTCATGTTGTGTCTCGAACCCTTTGCCCTCATGCTAACTTTTTCCTTCATCCTCGTTCGGTCATACTTACTTTCTTGGATCATACTAGACTTTTCTTTTCATCTATGAGGGATAGGTCACTACTCTCCATCGTGTGAGAGCTTGTTGTTGATGCACTTTTCATCTTATGATATTGGTCTTTGTATTTTTCTTCTCTATTTTTCGCTTGTCATCGTCGTGGTTTTCATAGTTGTAATTTTCTCGCAAGTTGTCACTTTGTTCTATCAGTGGGATTGTTTTTTTTCTTTTTTTCTTTTCTAGAATAATTCTCTTCAATGATTCAAAATTACTCACCTAACTTCATTAATAATTTGTTGAAGAATGTTAAAGAAGGTACTTGGAAGGTTATATGGTTACTCTAAAAATGATCGCCACAAAGACTCATGGTATGTATTGTGTCAACCTGCGTTGTTGTCATCAATTACGAGCATCCCCAATGATGGATCTCATGCTTTCAACAGAGTGTTGGATGTGCGAGTGCATGTCTATCACATGGCGATACTTAATTTTTATTTTGAATGATGTCAAGACTAGGTTTATGTTAGAAGTGATGTACCTAAGTCCCTATCATTATTTCTCAACTTATTAGTATCATATAAAACAATTATTTTTATTCATGCACGTCTTTGATATTCATGAAAATGCATTTGAATTATTTGTTTTATAAGATTTATAATTTCTAAACATCATTTTAATCATTGCTACGAGGATATGAAATATTGGTTTCAACCACAGTCAAAGGTCATTGAAATCACTTGATGCAACATTTCACCTTTTAAAGGTCTATTTCACAAATCATATATATTTATTTTTAAATAAATTTAAAATATGAATTTTTGTTTATAACTGAGAACAGAAGAAGCAAAAAATAATGGTATAATCGACCATTGATCAAAAAAAGTAATAATATAATTGAAGCTCTCAGAATAAAAAAGTCATTGCATAGTCCAAATAAAACGATAGAATATCTCATGGGTATAAATGTAATTTGATAGTCCAAGGGATCATATTCCGAGTGGGCCCGACCAAATCACTTTCAGTTCTCAAAATCAGTGGTCTCTGTGATGTGGTTCCAGTCATAATGCAGCAATACTGTACACGAGTCCTCCATCTAACGGTCCAAATGTCATAGAACTATTATTAATGAGAGACAACGACCTCAAGTGTCATGTCGATATTCCTTATAAATATATGAGCAATAATCATCTAATTAAAATTACATAATTTTAGATCAACCATGTAATAAAATAATTTCCACCAAAAAGAAAAATCAAACTTGTAATCGAGTCAAAAAAATAATTAAACATCTAATAAATTATATTAATTTTAATTGGTACTATTAATGAGTATATTGATATAACATTTGATGTTAGCTTCCATTTTGTTTATGTGAACCTATATGAAATCCCTCTAACACACAAACAGTTTCTAAAATAAAATAAAAAATATTAAGACAAACAATTTAAATTTATTTTTTATAGATAGTTAAAATAACAACAATCATTGAAAATTTAGAGACTCAAATAAAAGAGTCAAGATTAGAATTTGAATTCTAATCACAATAACTCATGATAATTTTGATATATTTGTTAGTTCAATTATGATTTGTGGATAATTAAGGGTTTATTTAAACCAAATTATCACTACGATTAATTATCAAATCTAGTTATAATTAATACGCTGAACAGCAACATTTTCCACATATTTTGACCTCAAAATCACATAGCCTAACTTTTTTTATTTTATTTTATAAATATAGCCTAAATTTATTATTAATATAGGGGTATCTCAATAATTGGAAATGCCAATTTTTTTCTCAAGAATATGGCCCACTGACAAGCGACCTTTATATATATTATTATATTAAGGCAAAGGTTATCACAAGAAAGGAATCACTTTAATGTAAGCAAATCAAATCGAAATATTATTATCAAACCACTAGTTTCAATTAAATACTAATATATCGAATAAAATATTAATTGTAGGGCATTTCTCTAGCAATGATCAACCACAAAATTCCAAACAAACCAAGGGTTTAGCCCAACTACTCCATGAAATTAATATTAAGACCCCCTAAGATAACTTTATAGTTGGTCTTATAAAGACACCCACTACTCTTCCCTTTTCTATTCTTCATTCTTCGACACACAACTCAACAACCTATCTTTTCTTCTCTCCGATCATGTTGAGGAAGAGACCCTCTCCAATGATCGGAAAATTGTCGGAACTATTGGTCTCCGGTGGCCGTATGATGGACACCACCGCAAGCCCAAGAGGACCATTAGACACAAAGATGCAATCACCAAGGGGTCTAAAAAACTATGACCTTGGTGGTGTTGGTCTCAAAATTGTGGCAGCTCTTGATAACAATAAAACATGTGAAGTTTTGCCTAAACATGCTGTTTGTACCTCGAATTTGAACCGATCAGGACCTATCCAAATTCAATCTGTGAAAAGTCCAAATGGATTTCAAATGGATTATTCAAGTATGAATGAAATTGACATGGAAAGCATGGAAGAAGAATACACATATGTGACATGCCACGTACCTAACAAAACCTTCACCAAGGTTTATTATGATGGTGGTGAAGGTGATGTTAGGAGACAACAAGGTTATAACTATATCAACAACAACAACGTTGGTGTTGTAAGAAGATCATCACCCCCACAAATTTTCATTGAGCCTGAACCAATATTTCCGACATCAAGTTTTCTTAATTCATGTAACTTATGCGGAAAGAATCTTCATGGCAAAGATGTTTACATGTACAGGTATTGATCAATCTAAATTTATTTTATTTTTTTACTATAGTTTTGCATAACTTTTTGGTGTTTGGTTGAATTTTGCGTAATAATTTTGTTAATTGTTTTTGTAGAGGTGAGAAAGCATTTTGTAGCACAGAGTGCCGTTCAAGTCAAATAATGATGGATGAACGCAAAGAAAGGTGTGGTTCAGAAGCATCAAGGTCTGTGGAATTATCAAGTTCACCTTATGCAAGGGATCAAATATTTTCAACTGGAATTCTAGCAATTTAACCATCGATTGGTATCAAACTCTGGCCGTGGAAAATCAATAATCCAGAGATTGATACTATTAAGTACATAATATACGGCTATACTATGGTTAACTGTATGTTATATTTATTTATATGAGAATTAAGATAGATAGCTCGATCGTAACCAAAACAAAAATTTTGATGAGAAATAATGAGAGAGAAGATGTATTTTGATGTAATTTTCCTTTATGCCAATCCCAAGAAGGAATTACGAATTATGATATCACAAATCTTAATTGCATAGATCGATTTGTTCTTTTTTTCAGTTCTGTCTCAATTCTCAAACATAATCTAATCAAAAAATTAAAAATATCATCTTGGTCATCGTCTCAAAAAAAAAATGAAAATAATATTTTTCGATTTAGTTTATTCATTTTTTTTATGGTTGTTAAAGACTTACATAATATAGACTCCACAATCATACCGTGTTAACTCTTCTATTTTATTTCCTCCAAGAAAACTTTACTATCATTTTAATTCACAACAAAATACAAGAATAAAATAAAAAATTATAGTGTGTCTATATAAAAGTGTATTTCACAGCTAAAATCCAAAATGCTAAAAACAAAACTTTCAAAACCAAATTGATTTGACACACTTTTGAAAACAAACACCTCCAATTACTTCAGCAACTTAATTTTTTAGTTAGAATTGATATTAAAATCCAATGTGGGTGATATTCAATGAAGTTGTTAAATCAATTTATTTTTATTTTTTTAAAATATTATATAGATTCAAGTGAGAATACAGATTAGTGTAAGAATTAAAAAAATATTGCTACTCTCTCTGATTTCTTCTCTTCCCCTTCTGTTTGCTTGCGCATTGCTTTCATTGTAGCCCATACATGAGTGCATAAGTCATGTAAGATGACAAAAGGGTAAGAAGACTTGAGGGAGGTGGAAGACTTGTGGGGTATTAGAGTCTGCATTAAGACCTTATTTTGAACACAAGAAGAAGCTGTCTCATAAATGTGTTATTTCGTCGTTTAAGTGGATGCCATTTAAGTGGGGACCATAAGATGGAACACATTGAAAATGAAAGGAAAGGAGCACCAATATGAGTATTATGACAATGGGAATCCAACTATAGTGTGGCCGTCCCATCCCACTAAGAAAAAGAAATAAAATCATCAACACAAGCTATGGTCTTAAAAGAAAATCAATGTTTGTGTCGGAACTTGGAACCCCTTTTATTATTCCATGGCATATGCCCCACTACTATATTTTTTTCAGCTCTCAATTTTTCCCCTAAAAAGTGAACATCATTGTGCTCCCTGATCCTCAAGAGACTCTCTAGGAAAGTGTTACATTGATATGAGTCGACATGTTACTTTTACAAGCTCTGTAGCTTTCCGCATAAGCTATCATATAGGCTATGTAATTTCAATTTGAGTGATCATTCAGTCGCATGATAATTTCATTTGCATAGTTTATGAGAAAAACGGAGGGTAAAAGAATTATTCTTCCGCACTAAAATACGTACGTATAGTTTGTTAAGCTAGGTTTGCAGAACTCACGGTCATAGATGAAATACATATCACATGCGTTGATTTACAATGACAAAATTCACAAGAATCAAGATTCGAGTATTTTATTTATTTTCATGAACATTTTTCTGAATAAAGTAATTTCACGAGCTTCACGACTATTATTGGACATCGTTTTCAAATAATATTTGAATAAAAACAAGTAACATTTGTTGAAGAATAAAACCTACTCCTAATTGTCATCAGGGGCATTATATAATGCAAGAACTTGCTACCCTCTTTCGTAGGGTTATTTTTTTAAAATATTACCTCATCGAGAAACGAGAGAAGTATTTTTTTAATTTTACGCACGAGTCCAATTATTGAATAAATTAAGCATATGCTTAACTCAACTTTTCTAGGATAAAAATGTTAGCGTGTGGGTATTTCCCACTATAGTACTGTATATAAAGGGAGATAAAAATTTAATAAAGTGCGTGCAATTCAGATGCTTAATCAATAGTTACAATATTAAATTTGAGCACATAGTTGTTAAACTTTCAATATTTTACAGGATTTTGATTTGATGTCATTTGTATTCAAATTTCAACTAAAATCCCTTATTCACAATGAGATGTGTTGTATTTGGTTTGTCCCCTAGTAGCTCGTTGTTTTGTTTTTTTATCGTCATTTATTTAAATGTAGTAATACAAATGTGTTGGGCATAAACAACGCATAAAGAAACTACAAAAGGTGCAAAAGGAAAAGATTTATAAGGATAAAAATAGAAAAGAGTACAACAAAGGGAGGGTGGAAGAAATTAACATGCAGTATTGTAAAACCATTCTAGTGGCTCAATAAACTTATAATAAACATACAATCTCATAGGGGATTGGATATTTTACTGGTAATACATTAGGTGCTGGGTGGTGGCAACATTAGGGAATCCTGCCCCATACCCAGCTCCAAGAGCACCCATTCCCATGGCTGCCCGTTTTACGGCATGTGCCACATTCATTTTGCTCAAAGCCAACTGGCGTTCATACAATGCAAGACCGGCAGGTGAAAATCCTGGCACTGGTACATGCGTAGAAGCTGGTGGTGGAAGAGGAGTAGAGGCTGTTCCTGGAGGAGTAGGCTTGCTACCCCATGAACACTGCAAAATATCAATTTACAAGATTAGATAACAGATGCAGCATTTTTCTAGAGACTTAGAGTATTATGAAGCTTATTATATATGGTCGAGGATATGATGCAAGGTATTTGTGAATTAGAGACTTCAAATCTGTCTTTAAAAATTACAGATAGTAACGAAACCTTGATACAACATTTTTTATGGTAATATGCCTCTAGATAAAAAGCCAAAAACGATAGACAGATATCATGACAGGATATACTAAATAAAAGAATACACAACAGATAAATTATAAATATCCTGCCAGTTGGCCATTTACCTTGATAGGTTTGCCAAACAGAAACCGAGTATTGCCCATCTGTATAGCAAGAGCTGCTTCACCATGGGTACTGTATCTCACAAACCCAAAACCTTTGTCTCGTTGCACCCTAACATCTTCAATAGTTCCAACACCAAGGGCATGAAAATGACGATGGAGATCAACAGTAGTAACCTGCGATTTCACAGACCATGAGAGCACAAGGCAATTTTAGAACAAACTGAATTTACAAGACTTTGCTATACATATTTTAAATAGCTTAAAAATCTAATTGCTAAATATAGTACTGAAGCACTTTCTGTCTATTATGAACACAGCAGCCAGAGTAGTTCATACTATGGTAACATTAGTCTAAACCCATATAGAAAGTACTCCCAGATAGATATGAATGATTAGTAAGGTAAAAAAAGTCAGAAAACAATATGAATCCTTGCCTCGGGAGCAAGATTGCCAACATAAACAGTGGTATATTGAGGATTCTTCTCAGGACTGCCATCACTGGTCATTTCCTGCGCTGCTTCTACAGAAAATAAAAGCCAACCAAGAAGTAAAGATTATTCACCATGCAAAATCAACAATCAGGCCACTATGATGGATGGAAAATTATCAATAGATGCACAAAAAGTACTTTTTTTCAAAAATGTCAACCATGATATAAATGAAAAAACCAAACTACTACAACAGCATTCAACAGCTTTAAAGCTAATATTAGGATGACCCCGTTAAAAAATCATTTGAAGTCAACAATTGGAAGCAGCAACCGTTTTCATCAGAAATCATTGTATAATTTATAGGTGTTATAAAAAAAACAGGCAATGAACACTCGAACTCACTGACTTCTAAAGCCAACTGCACATGATAAAAAACTAAGAAAAAAATGAAAACACTAAGAGGAATTTTTGCATAATAAAGCCGTGATCTCACCAGATGTTCCACTAGTTAACTCCACAACACTTTTGGACTCTGAACTCTGATTTTCACCATTGATATTAGCTCCTTTTGTGGCCCAATTACAACGGATCTGTCTACTTCCAAGCCATTTACCTGAAGTGTCAGAAAAACATTAAAAATTATGAATACAGTAATTCAATAAACCAAACACCTAACAGAATTAACGCTAATTTACTGGTATTAGTGAGGTGAGGACTTGCATATCAAATGCTTCAGACCATATAACCAATCAAAATGTTTGTTTATTTGATCATTCCACATAAACAACAGCACAATTAGGTGCCCACCATCAGATCCCCCTAGGATATGGTTTAACCATGAAATAGGCACCACAAGTATATTAATTTTCTGGTATAATGTGATTCCAAGTAAAAAAAGAAGTCTGGTTGGAGCTTGCAGCAGGATATGGATTTCAATGTTTTAAACAATTTACATCTTAAAAGTTGAAAAAATATACATGATATGGTGACAATCAATTACCATACATACACATTTCACTTCAGCTATGTTGAAAACAAAAAATGAAAAACTAGTATTTACATGATAAAAATATCTTACCAGTTAAATCGTTTATGGCACTTTGGGCTTCCTGTTAAATTACATACAACACAAAGTCACCCAACCATTAGCATGACAAGAACACAAAAATAACCAAAGAGAGAAGAAAGATAACAAATGTAAAAAGTGAAGATTTCATGCCTGCTGATTTCGAAAAGAAACAAATCCAAACCCCCTAGATCGGCCTGTCTTCTGGTCCCACATTACCCTTGCATCTCTGCAACAAACCAAGTGTCATGATATTAATGAATTTGAATTGATTTCAGACACACATTCAAGTGTAAGTATTTATAACAAAACATCCCCCTTAATAAACCGGGATAACAAATCGAAAAAAGAAAATATAAAGGGCATATAAAACTTACGAGCAACTAGAATACGCAGAGAAGCAAGCATACAGAGTTGCATCTGTAACCTCGGGACTAAGGTCGCCAACAAAAATATGGAAGTGTCCTAAATCCGATCAAATAGTAAAAGTAAATTTGTGTTCAGAAAAAGACAGGCAAAATTAACTCCAAACGTACATAACCAGCAGAAATATAACCTGATGTGTCTTCTCTCTGACCACGTGTATAAGCCCAGTTAACTTTGATAGACTGCCCAAAACTGCAGACAATGTGTTGGTTATAATAACAACTAACAAAAACCGTTCCAATTAATACCATTAACTAAGAAAATACATACATATTCCTCCCATTGAGAGTCACAATGGCAATTGCAGCTGAACTGCGATCAAAGTAGTCCACAAAGCCATATGATGACTGCAGATGACAATATAGAGCAGATCATCATGGTTGAAAAGACAAAGGAAAAAAAAACATCACATGAAAAACCATATATAGCCAATTGTCTAGCTAAATATTTTTTGGTTAATAAATAACTTGTTATTGAAAAAGCTAACAGAAAGTGTGAACTATGTAACTTTATCAATATTCTATTTTATTTTCTCTTTGAGATCATTATCGACAAAGCTGACCTTTTCTTTTCGAATAAGCTTGCACCCTTCAAGGGCACCAGCACTTGAAAACAGCTCTTGAAGTAGGGGCTCTGAAACCTGAGGATGAATGTTGCCGACATAACTGCATTTCCCCAAAAGTAATTATTAGATATACAAAACACAAAATATAAAAACAAAGAAAAACTCAAGGAGCCTGCGAACAAAAAAAATTGAATCGACTAACTACAAAAGAGTAGAAACAATTTACAATTTTAGAGGCAATGAAGTCAACAAGTCACTTAAGGCTGCTAAACTAGGGAAAATCACTAGATAAACAAGAAACTAAGGTCCCGTACATTTATTTTAAGTTTCAAGTTGGTTCCCTATGTTTAAAAAGTTTGAAGTTGGTCTCTTGCGTTACTAACATTACAACAAGTTAGTCTTTAGTCAAATTTCCGTTTAAAACATGCATGTGGCTAGCAGAGACGAACACATGGATAACTATGGGGGTGCCATGTGGATGTTTTAGACACATTTAACTCAAAATTTGATGAAAATGACGAACTTATGCAGACATCGGTATCATAATGGACCAAGTTGAAACTTTTTAAACATAGCAGACAAACTTAAAAACTAATATAAGATCAAGGGACCAAACATGCAATTTAGCCAAAAAAGAAATAAACAATAGAAAAAATATATTAAAAAAACAATAAAAAATGAAGGGTCTATTTAGACTCACACACTGCGGCAAGTACTCGAATCAAAGCCAGGAGGCAGATTTCCACTCAAGATAGGCTCTATCTGCAAAAGAAAAATGTAAAAAAACCAAAAAATAAAAAGGAGAAAATCCTAAAAGCAAAATTATATATTCCCCACTCTACTAATCTAACCAAACAAGACTCAAATACTCAATAATGCTGAATAATTCTTGGATGGACACTTAATTTGTTCACACCCAAAAAAAATACACAACATATAATCATTTAAAAACTAATGATTATTTAATTATTAATTTTTCTACTTTTCCCTTTTTACATGTGTGTGAACAAATGAAGTGTTTAAATCCTGTGTCCCCGCAAGAATTGCTCCAAACAAAAACACCTAAGCTATGAAGCATTTACGGAAACACTTAAGACACACGATACTACACTAGTAATAATTTGTGAAAATGACAAAATTGAATGTAATCACTTATGTAGGTGTGGTGTCGGACACTGGATATGCCTTCTATCGGAGCTAGCTGTCGGTGCTACAGAGTAGCTAAGGTTTAAACTCAAAAGTAAACACCAAAACAAAAAAATGAATTCGTGGCGTTAATTCCCCAACGTAGACAATTTCAGAATAATTTACATATCTATATTTCTTAGGCGATGATAACATCAATTAGCAAGTAATTGAAGTTAAAGCAGAAACGAATAAAAGTGGAACCTGTGGAGGAGTAATAAGAGCTGGGTGTTGGTAGAGAGAGTGTTGATGAATCATAGGATTCTGCCTGAACTTCTGTGGCAACATCTTCAGTTCTAGGGTTAGGGTTTGAAGAGGTAATAGAAATGGGAAATGAATAAAAAAAAAGATAAAAGAAAATAAGAAGGAAATGGAAAAGAAAAAAGAAAAAAAAAGAAAAAACCCTCGAAGAGAGGGTGAGGAAGAAAAGACAGACAATAGAGAGAGGAAGAAGATGATACAGAAATGAAATGTTGTAAGGGGGGAACTGTTTCAGAGTCAGACTTTTCCCTTTAATACTACTATCGTACTACCCTCCAAACTTAATTGAATTAAAATCAAGGATAAACACGGAAAGAAAAATTGTTTGGTGACACATCACATAAAACTCAAAAACACGGGTAACTGTCACTGGTTAATTTTCACGAAAGTTAACTGCCGATGGGACATTTAGATAAATTACTGATGTTTTTCAGCTTTATGTAATATGTTAACAACAATTTTTCACATAAAGCAATGTTATTGTCAGGACTACAAATACATTTTCAGCCCAACTACATATTGGGCTTCCAATTGTAACGGCCCAAGATATCACGTGTCACGTACTGATGTTAATTCTTTCACAAATTTTTTATCTCACCGCTATTAACTTCTCTTACACCTTACATGATAAGACATTTTAGATTATATAATTTGAATGATAAAAACACGTTAAAAAATACCATATAACTATTTTTTTTTGAGATTTCATAATTCGGACCAGACTGGGAGGATAAGAAAAGAAATGGTCTAATAGTATTACTTATTAAAGTTATTGGATGTGTTTGATATGAAAAAGAAAAAAAATTGACTGGACAATTTTTTTTGTACTTTGTTTGATTTAGAAACTTGTCATGACACTTAACAAAACAAGTAGCGAGAGATTGAACGAAAACATGAATTCTTGTCTCTCACTAAATTGTGGGTTAATTTATTGTTTAGAGTATAAACTATCAAAAATATCAAAATACCTTTTTTATGTTCCAACATAAAAAATATTATCTATCTATCTATCTACTATTTTCCAATACAATTTTGTCATGACCAATCTATCATGTAATTATTTTACGATTTAAACACACCATTTATATAATATATCTAAAAAAGAAATTATGAGTTCAACATTTTTCTACCCGTCAATAAATGTTAGTTTATAAGGAGTTAGACTCATAACCCATAAGAATATGAGTTCAACTTCCATTGTCAGTGTGAGGACACATGTGAACTCACTTAATTTTTTTGTTAGAAAAAAAAATACATTTTTCTACCCCTTTGACTACTCATGAAACAATGTCTAAAATATAGGTAAAAAAGTTGGGTCCTTCATATGTAACTGTTTTATTTATAGCTGCAAGCAACACAATTGAATATTCCAATTCTTCTATAATTTAACCCACTATAGCCTTGTGAATACTCCATATATTTGTATACCGATAGTGATAAACAGGATGGTCTTTCTTTTTGTACAAGATGCTAAAATGTTCTGGTCATTAAGAATCCTTTTTTTTATATAGTTTTTAAAAATATTTTTAATTTTTATAAAAAGATGATTTATTTTTAGTGATTTCAAATATATAAACTTTTAGATACTGTTCAGTTGCAATTATGAAAGTATTTCATTCTCTAATGTTAGTAGAGTAATTCAATATTCTGGTAATGAACCTAAAATGTACTTGGGCCTTTGATCACTTGTACTATATAAAGAAGTGTAGAAAGCAATTAAGTTTTTTTGAGGAAAGAAAGCAATAAAGTTAGTTACTTAGTTCTCAATTATGTTTTGCTCCGCATAACTACCTAGCTTTCTCTAACAATTGGTGTCCCGAGCTGTTTCTGATCAAGAACCGTGAGTGAAAAAAATCAGTGAGTGCGAGTGAAACGTACAGTCCAGTCATTGTGAGTGAAACTTGGTTGCATGCATCGATGACGGGATCAAATGATTAATTCCCCAAGAATTCAGGTGCTATAATTGTCAAAGTTTTGGTCATTTTGCATATGAGTGAAGAAGAAGCAAATCACTAAGAGCAAATGCTGATTATGAAGCAGTAGTAGTTGAAGGCCACTCAACTGATTAATAGCATGCAAAGAAGTTATGACTTGAATGAAACTTATGCAAAAAACTTACTCTACTTCAAGCAAAAAGTCAATAATCAACTCATTTATTTGTATTTCTTTCGACGTTAACCCTCACGTAAGTAAGTAAGGTCAAGTCAATAATTATTTTACCTATTAGTATTGTTTAAGTGGTGCAGCCGTTCAAATTACTGTACTTATCCTTTTAATGGGCTAAAAAGACTACACGAATTGATAGGGAAAAACACTAGTCAATATAATTTCTGATTAGAGATCAAATTCATGATTTTTATGGAAATATAAATCCTATTTTTATTTTAAGGGTTGTTTTTGACTATACAGATTGCTTGACTATCTTCCTAAGCCAAAAAAAAAGGAAGGCATGAAAGGAATTGATGGAGGAAGAAAATATACAAAAGAAACCAGAAAATTGAATTCACAAAATAAGAAAAATTAATTACAGGAAATATTTCAAATCATAATTACACCCCTAAGCTAATAGACCTAAGATAGATCTACTATAGCCTTGGCGCTGCACAAGTTGTAAAATGACAATAAGAGAGAACTAGTTGTGAGACCCATGAAAATATAAACAAAAAAAAGGTTAAACTATTTAAAACTGCAATTGCTCTCATATTTACTGATATTTACGTTGATTTAGCACCTATAACAAGTCATGGAGTGGATTCAGTAGGTTTTTTGGGAGCAGAGTCGGAATTGCTTCTTTGATATGGTGATTTGGCAGAAACTCTGCAAATACAACATAAGAAAATAACAATAACTAAAAATTAGGCCAAACAACATCACTCAGGAAATACTGCAAAGTAATTAATCTAAGATTTTCTTTACTAAGAAAATAGCATGATGCATCAATTTCTAGTGACACAAGAGGCTTTGGCTCTTCAGGAAGCCTTGAATTGGATGGAATCAGTTGGTATGTAAAATGTGATTTTTGAGATGGAAAGCAAACAAGTAGTTGATGATGTGCATAAGGAAAATCACAACATTTTGAATATTGTATTATTATTTTTTTGAAAAGGGAATAATATATTATTATTAGAAGTTGCATAGCCAAATTACAAAGGTAAGACAATATTCGTGATGTTTTCAGGGGACGGCAAGCAAATAGTTTTGCTCATGCTCTTGCAAGGATATCACTATCTTATGTTCCTCGCATGGTTCTAGACTATGATCCCATTTATATTATGAATATTTTGATTAATGAAAGTCCTTGATTTTGCTTGTGTCGAAAGAATAATATATTTATGCATCAAACAAATCTCATCACAAATTAGTTGATGTTGAATTCACCCAAAAAAAAAATAGTTGATTTTGATGTTGAAGTCACCCAAAAAAAATATTAGTTGATTGAGATTGTTTCTATACATTTCAATCAAGGATAGACAAAGACATGGAGAAGGAATTTATTGTGCGAGTCAATTTGAGTTATTTAAGATTACATAGATACATGCAACATGCTATATTTCCTTGAATAAAAACTTTAATTTAATTTGTTTGAGAGGCATACCTGACTTTCCTTTTCTCCATGAATCGAAGGAGTGAAGCTTTTCTAGCCATTACCATGTCTTTAAAGAAATAAAATTTATGATCAGGTGAATGAGAAAAACTTCGTCCCTAATACAAAAAAAAATTCATTTATTTGTTTCAAAATATTAACGATGAATCAAGAGCAATTACCAGTTAGTGTGGAAGGTGGTTGAAGGATCATTTCAGGAGTAATTGATGGCTGAGTTTGAGTGCTTGCAAATGACTTTAGCTCCTCAACTTTCTCAGCAGGAAAATCATCCAACACAATAACTTCTCCATTGTAAAACAATGTCAACTGTGCAGTTTTAGGCTCCTTAACCATTGAGTTATTAATTCTTTTAAAAAAGAACAAGATTGAGTGTGAATCATTATGAAATTGAACACTTTTGTTGCACACAAGCAATGGTGCAAAACAAAAATAGTTAATTGACTTCACTATTAAATGAAGAAGCACAAAAACATACCTTGGAGACAAAGAATCCTCAGGTGTAACGTTTTTTGGTGTCATGTTTGTGGGAAATAAGTCCATGGTTTGTCCAACAAGTTGAATCAGGTGAAACTGCAGTGTGAAAAAATATATTAAGAAATCACTCAAGTTGAACCTAAACAATCGCAACTAGAAGAGATAAATATGGAACAATTGAAACACGGTTCAAACCTTCAGAGCCCGTTTGGTGCGTAGGATAAGGAGACAGGATATGATTAGAATATCCTATCCTGTTACAATCTGTTGTTTGGTGCGCCGATAGGAAAGGATAAGTTTAACCTAATTTTAATCCTATCCTACCCCTCCTTTGTTATTT
>Ga0099826_10000416_pt1 | contig 20177 bp, 13 predicted proteins | sample Mtrugardesep15_FD_76830 | JGI IMG/M metagenome (GOLD analysis project Ga0099826, IMG submission 76830) | Root nodule microbial communities of legume samples collected from California, USA - M. trunc garden sep15 | ecosystem: Host-associated > Plants > Roots > Nodule | place: USA: California... | reverse complement strand
AGGGGAGCATAAATTTTAACATAAAAAAAATATTGAGGGAGTAAAGTGTATATTTCAACTTAAGAGGGGAGGGGAGTGTAATTCAAGCATCTTTGAGGGGAGGGGAGTGTAATTTACTCAAAAAATAATTATTCATTACGATTGATAATTAAATTTATCATAAAAGTTATGAGATTAAACTCGTTAATTGAGGAAAGCAATTATTTTCACTATAATGTTCCCATTGCAGTTATTTTAACTATAATATGTTTCCATTCTAGTGAAGGTAAGAATCGTACAAAAGCCATGATTTGGAATATTTTTGTTGTGTACAGGAGCGGATCTAGACCGACAATATTAGTGGGGAAATTTTTTTTTAAATAATTAAATAATACTAAATTTAATAAGAAGTTATATATTAAAAATAGTTGTAGCAACTAAAATTACAAAGAAAATAATATATTTTTTGTTTGTTGAAAATGAACAAAAATTATATCATTACTAATTATTTCTAAGAACATCTCTTTCAATATAGGTTATAAGAGATGAATCAAATGCCGTAGCATGATACTCGTGCATACGGACGGGTGAGCGCGTTGCGCTCTTTTTTTGAAAGCAGGTCGCAATTGCGTAGAAATTATTAAAAAAAATTAAAAAAAATCTGTGCATTGTTATATGAATAAAAGTATAGACATATGTACAAATTGTATAAAAAAATATTTCGGTACAAAAAACGGTCCCCATATTAATATATAAGTTGAAATATAGACGCATGTATAAATTAAAAAAATAGGTGTCATCTTATTAATATGAGTAAAAATACTAGTACTACAAACCGAAACTTTATATCTTCATAAGTATCAAATTTTTCTCATGGCACGTATTGCAAACCCGTACTCGTGCTTCGTATCAACACGAATTACGAATTATGTGATTATCCACTAAACAAACCAAAAAAAAAAAAGAACTAACCACACAATTAACACAGAGGTTACATGGCATCCGTCACAGTATAAAAATGAAAAGATTTTCTTGTTTTGCATGACTTTGCATGGTCACTCACTATTGTCTTGCACTACTTCACTTTCTCTCCTTTCATTTTCTTCCATTAATCATCTTCTTCATCTAAGTGCAAGAACCATTTCCTTTAACATGGACCCAAAAAATCCCAAAGAAGAACTGTGAGTAGAGTACAATGCTACATGCATGCATGTTCTTTCCTTTTTCTTGCATTGCTTTCTTTCATTTTCTTTCATAATATGAATCGTGTGTGTTCTTTGTAGTTTTCAAAACTTTCTGTATGATTACCTCAAGAAGAAGGGAATGTCAACCACTGCTGAGATTTTAAAAAATGAAGCTCGAGTTACCGGACATTTTCTCCCTGGTATGTATGCTTCTGCTTCTGCACCCTTCATTCATTATTTTACCCAAAAATCTTTATTTCTTCGATGCTTCTTGCATTATAATATTCATTTGCCTTATAATATGGATAATTGAACTTGTGTGTGATTCTACGTATTCTTTCTTTATCTTATTATTATATTTTCTTTCTTTTTTTTTTATTCATTTCTGTGACTGATTAGTTTTATTTAACTATGCTTTCAGAATTTGATAAAGAGCCACATGGATTGTTGCATGATTTCTGGACTCTATATAATGACAGTAAATCTAGGCAACAGATGCCCGGACCGTCCAGTCGTACATTAGCCGGTGTGCTAGATTCTTTGAGGAAGACTACCCCTCAAATAATTCTGGAAGGGTATTCTATTCAAGAGCTTGCAAGTAAATTTATATTCTATACATCTTTGCCATCACATTCTGTCATTTCATATACTTCACATGATATTTTTTAGTTATGAAATTTAGTTGATTCAATGTTTATTTTTATTTCTAACACAAGGTATTCCAAGCGGTCAAAGTCTTTTGTCCTGCGATTTTTCATCGGATGGAAAGATTGTAGCAAGTGGTGGGACTGGGAAGAAGGTGAATAATCCAATGTATTTCAACCCCATTTGTTTACCGTCACTTTGTCTCTGTGTCTATCCAATGTATTTATCCTTCCTTATATTTTGGTTTATATAGCCTTTCATTTGCTACCTGGAAACTGGTCTGTCTGTTACGGCATTGGAGTCACATTTAGATACTATCTTAGAAGTTAGATTTCAACCAGGATCAACTATGTTTGCAACGTCTTCGGCTGATAAAACAGTAAAATTATGGGATGCAAACAGTGTGAGTCTCTTTCTTTTCATATTTCCTTCTACTCACTCTTCTGCTGTTCTGCATTATTCCTTCCTTTGTAACTTAAGGATTAATTCATTATTTGTATATGTATAGCCCGAGAGATCATTTTGCAATGTTGTTGGACATAATGGGACAGTAAGATCATTGGACTTTCACCCATTAGGAGGATATCTTTGCACGTCCGATACCTGTGATGTAATTAAAGAGTGGGATCTCCATAAGAATGTCATAATTAACGAATTTAAGGTGAGTCTGAAACTCGTCTTTTATAGTATTCAAAACAGAATAACAACTACTCACAGATCACAGGGTACAATCACTTGTATAAAAATGAATTTCAGGCAGGAAGCCTAGTGAGATATCAGCCTGGATTTGGAACGCTTTTGGCAGTTGCTAATCGAAATGTTATTACCATAATTGATCCTCGGACTATGTTTGTTATTGAACAACTTCAGGTGAGCTTCACATATCATATATAAATATATTGTGTATCATGACACTATTATTACTGCACCATGACTCTGATTCTCATTCCCTATTAGGGACACGTCAAAGACATTAATTCCATATGTTGGGATGTCAGTGGGAAAATGATTGCCTCTGTCAGTGAAGATGATGTACGTGTCTGGTCAGACAGAAAATGCATATTCGAGTATCAATCAAACGGGAAGATGTTTCAGTCTGTTATATTCCATCCTCGATACCCTAACGTCTTAGTTGTTTCAGGTTTTCAGGTAAACACTTCCCTCCGCTTCTATTATGATCGTTGCGTCCCATCTATATCTCCGTTTAAGTAACTGTTACAGAGGTTACACTTAGACTCAGTCATATTTGAACCTATTAAAACAATAAAATTAAACGAGGTGCTTGCATAAATAGTAAGTAAATAATCCGTGGACAACTTATTGCAGTGCTTGGAATTGGTGATTCCTGAGACTGGGAAAAGACGTAATAAAGGAGGTGCCTCTGATGTATTAATTACTGGACTAGCAGCTACTACGGCGCAAAGTGGATTCAATATTGCATCAGCTAGCAGTGATTCTGTGGTGAAGATATGGAAATGAAGTTCTAGTTAATGGCTCTGTTATTTGGTGTAAATTTCTCTGCTACTTCAGTTTTTAAGATGATCTTTGTGTATATGTACACCTTGTCTTGTAAGCTAGTCACGAAGTGAAAGAAAAAGTTGTTGTTGATTGAGGCCAGTATAGATGTAATCAAATCAAACATGTCTTTGTTTTTCAATTGAAATGTTCATGAAATTATGATGTAATAATCAAATGCAAATGACTAATCTTTAAACAGAAGAAAAATTAAGGGTTTCTACTTTCTAATCATGATTTTCTATATTATAGTAGGATATCAGTGTTTTCATAAAGTAATGTTATGTTTGTTCATACCTTTAGTGAACTTTTGAATCAGCTGTTAAAGATCCTTCTGCAAATAAAGGACAAGAGTCTTAGATATAAAACGAATGAAGAAATCTACAGACCATAAGATTTGCAAAAGGAAACAATGTATAAGATTGATGCAAGTTGAGCAACTTCTTGAAGAAATTTATATATGATTTTGGACAAATATCGATAAGTCATTTTTGTGAGGGTATCATTATATTGGAAGAGCAGCATAATGGTCCGTATCTGTCAATTTTATTTCAATCCTGTAACAAACTATAGCATAGTTGTATTGATGACAGTCAATTATTCGCTATTTTTAGTGTCATTTTCATCACATTTTGGAGTTCACAAGGCAACTTAAGCAGCAAGAAAGCAGGAAAACTGAAGAAAATGCAAAGATTCAAAACATGTCACGATTTGTTAAAAACGTGCCACGATTCCACAAAACATAATGCATTGTTTCGACATTGAGGAAAACGTGTCACGATGGCTAAAACGTGACACGATTTGGTGAAACCCTAATTCAGTTTCTTGTTACACAAAGTAAAAAACGTGTCACGATTTACTTAAAACGTGACACGATTTAAGCGAATTTCTGTGCCTATTTAAGCTAAAGACTATTCTGAAAACATGTATCAATTCCTTTCTATTATGTCTCCTCTCTTGCTACCATTTTGTTCCTTAAAACAAAACCAACTCAAAAAAATGAACAAATTTGTGTATATGAATTAAAACTTTAGCGTTCTTTATGCTGTCAATAGAGGTAGTGGTGCCTAAACAACAAGGGGAGAATGAAAGGGGGAAGGGAAGACCAGGCCACCACTGTGATGAATATAGAGGGATGCTTTGACCATTCTTAGCTAATGCGTCTGCCACTTGATTCCCTTCTCGGTGAATATGGTTGCACTTACAACTTATCTGCTTAGCCAAATGCATACAATTAAGCCAACGCGTTTTGAGCTTCCAGGGAATCTGAATACTAGATGAGAACGCTTTGACCACAATTTCAGAATCACACTCATTCCAGATGTTGCGCCATTTTAACTCCAAAGACTTTTCTAGAGAATACATAGTTGCACAGAATTCGGCCTCTAAACAGGAGGCATGACCGATGTTTTGAGCAAACCGGCCAAGGAATTTAGCCTGCCAGTCACGAAAAACTCCCCCAATCGCTCCACAAGATGGATTGCCAAATGATGATCCATCAACATTGATTTTGATGATATCTTGCGCAGGAAGAATCCAACTTATAGAGGGCTCCCTACTGATTGCTACAACAGGAGGCTTAGGAGACAGACCAAACAACTGCATAATTCTGAATTCTGCTATCGCATTGCTGCTCTTAACCATCATAAGCTTGTAGCTCATTTTCACCTCAGCAATAAGATGGTGAATGACGCTGTCAATAGAGGTAGTGGTGCCCTGAAAAAGACGAGTGTTCCTTTCAATCCAAAGGAGCCACACTCCCTGCAGAATGGCAGCATTCAAGATATGCTGGATCAGTGAGTTCCCGCTCCCTTGACTGCTAGTCATCAAAGACAACCAGCTGGACAGATCAGAAGCGTATCTGAGCCTGAGCTGAGCCAACCCCACAGTTTCAAAGCAAAATATGTGAGAAGAAGACTCAGCTTGACTCCTGCAGAGACAGCAAACGGAGGATAAACTACAACCCCTTTTCCGTAGGAATCTTCCCATGAGCCCACCGCCGCAAAATAAAGGATCTAGAGGAGGGCACATACTTCTGCCAAACAGATTTACAACATAAGAGCCATGGGAAGGTGCCTTTCAAGTGAGCATAAGCTAGCTTACTTGATAAAATACCATCAGCAGAATTAGTCCAATTGAGAGATAATGAGGAGAAGAAGATTAACGAAGCTGAAACTGAAATCGGGTCAAAAGTTGTGAAGAATTTTGATTTGAACGAGCTTCCAAGTGATGATTTTGAAGACGAATCCAATTAGTGTCTCGTCTTGGTTATCTTTTTAATGATTTTGAATGATATTAAGATTTTTGTGTGGGATGAATACCCCTGATGTTATCAAATATCATCATGAATTATTGAGAAATTTGCTTACAAGATATATGTAAAGTTTAGATTATCAATTTTTACCTTTTACATTTGTCTTGGTCTTCTAATTTTGTTTGAGTGAAACTAACTAGGTTATTTGCACTAAATTAGTATTAGTATGAAAATAGGACAGTGTAAAAAAAAATTAGTATTACTATTTCAGCTTAAAGTTTTTGTGTTTGATTGTTATGCAACAAGTAAAAAACACATTGCATAAACAGAAATTAAATAGTATTTGTACAATTTATTTAAGTGCTTGGAATTGTTGATTCTTGAGAATGGAAATATGGAGATGAAGTTATTGTCTTTGTTCTTTAGGATTTGTTAGATGATCTTTGTGTATATATACTGTTGATTGTCTTGTAGCTAATCACATATTGAGAAGAAAAAAAATTACTGTTGATTAAGTCCAGTGCAATGTTCATGAAATTATAATGTAATCAAATGGAAATGTACTCATGTATAACTGACAGAAGAAAATGAAGGGCTTCTCATCATGCTTTTCTATATTAGTCTCAGTGTTTTGATAAAAAAATGTTATTTTGTTTGATCATACCTTGGACCAAAACCTTGGACCAAGGTAGTAAGAGTTTTCACATCTAACTTGAAACCTCGATTGAGATATTTTTCAACCTTGAGCAGATTGAATGCAAATGTTACATTTATTTTTGTTCCTTGAAATGTTGAGAATTATAAATGATAAGTCTCTTGAAAAGAAAGAGCTAGATTATTTTGTATGGAGAATAAGAAGGAGGTTTATGACAGAGAGAAGAGAGAGGGAGGAGTGTGAAAACATGGGGTGATAAAAGTTGGTTGGAAAAGAGAAATGTTGAAAAGTGAGAGTAAAAGCTGTTTGTGAGGACAAAGAGTCTAGAAACGTGTGTTGTACTAGCATGTGTTGTGTCAACTTTGTGGGTCTCAAGAGTAATGATGTCTATTTTTAATAGGATGAGACTAGAGTACACTATGGCAGTATACATCGGTCGCCTTTGGGTTACCATGGATGGATTTCTACCATCCGAACCGAACCGTGCCAAACCGGATCTGTAAGCCCGTCAAAACCCGTTTGGACCGACCCGCACGCCAACGGGCTATTTGGACCGGGCGGTTTGGGCCGGATAGCTGCTTTTTGTCCAGCCCTAACTCTAACAATGTTTAACTTAGCTACAAATGAAAAGGCTTATTGATAGTGTACGCCATAAGTTTGGGTACAGCCTTTGGCCACTAATCTTGTACTGATTTGTGGTACTTTTGCAAATTGGTTCGCACGAATTGTAATCCGTGAAAACCGAAGAACCAGTGAAATGAGACAAGTGAGTGAGGATCAAAGAAAGAGGAAGAAGATGTTGAGTAAAAGATAGAAGTAAAAGGAAAACATTAGATGGAGCAAATAAATTTTGCAAGAAAATCTCTCTGAAGTTTGGAGAAAAAAACTGTCTTGCAAAAAAACACCGATAAATAAAAAATAAAAAAAAACAAAATAAAAGGGAAATAAAAAAGAACTGTCTTGCAAAAAAACACCGATAAAAGTGAATATTAAAAATGGTTCTGGGAAGTGGGCACTAGTTTGTTGTAGATGACTACTGTAATCATTCTACTTTTATGCAGAGATAGAGTTGAGCACTTGGAGAAGACTTGTGTTGGATGTAAATATTTAGTGATTACTTACTTACTAATTTTAAGTTTTGTTTCAAAATTCTAGTAAAAAATAAATATTTTATTAAAAAGGTTTTGGTAGCTTACTTTACTTAATTAGGTAGTACTAGTACTATGAATCGACACGAACCGAAGTTCTATATAGCGAATTCTTCTCATGTCGCTTCCTGTAAACTCATACTTGTACGGCGTACCAATTGGAATTGTGAATTATATATGTGGCTATGCACTAAACAAACAAAAAAAAAAAATAAACTAATTAACCACACACTTAACACAGAGGTTACATACTTATAACCGCCACAGTATAAAACTGAAAAGAGTTTCTTGTTTGCATGACTCTGCATGGTCACTCACTATTGTCTTGCAGTACTTTCACTTTCTCTCCTTTCATTTTCTTCCATTAATCATCTTCTTCATATCTAAGTGCAATTTCCTTCAACATGGACCCAAAAAATCCCAAAGAAGAACTGTGAGTAGAGTACAATGTTGCATGCATGGATGTTCTTTCCTTTTTCTTGCATTGCTTTCTTTCATTTTCTTTCATAATATGAATCTTGTGTGTTCTTTGTAGTTTTCAAAACTTTTTGTGTGATTACTTCAACAAGAAGGGATTGTCAAACACTGCTGAGATTTTCAAAAATGAAGCTCATGTTTCTGGACATATTCCCCTTGGTATGCTTAATTTTGCACCCTTTTGCTAATTTTTCGCAAAAATCGTTTCTTCTTTGATGCTCCTTGCATTATACTATTCATCTGCCTTATAATATTGATAATTGAGCTTTTGAGTGATTCTATGTATTCTTTTCTTTATCTTATTATTATATGTTCTTTCTTTTTTAATTCGTTTCTGTAACTGATCATGATCAATTTTATTTAACTGTGCTTTCAGAATTTGATAAACAGCCAAATGGATTGTTGTGCGACTTCTGGAATTCAAACTATGGAACTTCCAGTCAGAGTCAGGTTATATATGATGGCTAAATGTTCAATGTTAATCAATGGTTCCTGGTTTCATTCATAGTGCAACACACTCATATATTACTCAATTTTCAGGCCCCAAAAGTTGGTGCTACAATGGACAATACCCCTCAAATAATTCGGGATAAATATTCTATTCAACACCATGCAAGTAAGTTTCTATTCTTTACATCTTTGGCATCACAAGTCTGTCATTTCATATACTTCACAAAATCCTTGTTAGTATCTTGCGAACTATATATTGCAACTCGTAACTTCAGTTATGAAATTGAGTTATTCAATGTTTATTTTTATTTCTTACACAAGGTTTTCTAAGCAATCAGAAGCTTTTGTCCTGCGATTTTTCATCTGATGGAAAGATTATAGCAAGTGGCGGGATTGGGGCAAGTGATGAGATTGGGGCGAAGGTGAATAATCAATGCGATAAATTTTCCACTTCCATTTGTCTACGCAATGTATTTAACCTTATATTGTGGTTTATATAGCCTTTCATTTGCTACGTGGAAAGTCGTGCTTCTGTTACTGCATTAGAGTCACATGCAGATACCATCTTAGAAGTTAGATTTCAACCAGGATCCACTATATTTGCAACATCTTCTTGTGATAGAACAGTAAAACTATGGGATGCAAAAAAAGTGAGTCTCTTTCTTTTCATATCCCTCTTCTGCATCAGTTCTTCCTTTGTAATTTGTGGTTTGATGTTTCATTATAAATATTTTTTATGTATAGCCTGAGAGAGCATTGTTCAATTTTGTTGGACATGATGGAATAGTAAGATCATTGGACTTCCACCCAACAGTAGAAATTATTTGCTCATCTGATAGCAATATAATTAAAGTATGGGATCTCAAACAGGGTGCCATGATTAAAGAATTTATGGTGAGTCTTACACTCATCTTTCACTATCCAAAACTGTCCAAAACTGTAAGTACAATGACTTGTATAAAAATGAATTGCAGGCAGGTGGAAGCCTAGTGACATTTCAGCCTGGATCTGGGAGGCATTTGGCAGTTGCTAATCAAAATGCTATCACCATACTTGATTTAAGGAATCCAGATTTTCAGATCAATCTTCAGGTGAGCTTCAAATATCGTATATAAGTTGTGAATCATGGCACTAGTATTACTTCACAATTCTGTCTGAAACTCTGAATCTCGTTCCCTATTAGGGACACACCAAAGACATCTATTCCATGTGTTGGGATATCACTGGGAAAATGATTGCCTCTGTCACTGAAGATGATGTACGTGTTTGGTCGGTTTTTAATTTGAAACAATGCATGTATAAGTATCCATCAAATGGGAACAGGTTTCAGTCCGTCATATTCCATCCTCGATACCCTAACGTCTTAGTTATTGGTGGTTTTCAGGTAAATACTTCCCTCTGATACTATAATGATCGTTGTGTCCCATCTATATCTCCGTTTAAGTAACTGTTACACTTAGACTCACTCATAGTTGGACCAAAAACAAGGTTTCTTTATTTGTTGGCTAATTAGGATTTCCATTATCCTTGATGAACCATCACTGGTATCTATTTATGAAGTTCATAAGAATATAGATTTCCAACTGGTTCCTTTGAAAAAAAGAAAACAAAAATCATGAGAATTTCAGCCTAAAGTTGTTCCCTTTGATGCTTATGTAACAAGTACAAAAGTTATTGCATAAATATTAAGTGAATAATCTGAGGACAACTTATTGCAGTGCTTGGAATGGTTGATTTTTGAAACCGGGCAAAGATTTAATAAAGGAAGTGCCTCTGATGTATCAATTACTGGACTAGCAGCTTCTACGGTGCAAAATGAATTCCATATTGCATCAGCTAGCGATGATTCTATGGTGAAGCTATGGAAATGAAGTTTTAGTTAATGTCTCTGTGCTATGGTGTAAATTCCTCCCCTACTTCAGTTTTTAAGATTTGTTAGATAATCTATGTGCTATGGTGTACAACTTGTCTTGTAGCTAGTCACGTAGTGAGAAGAATTTTGCTGTTGATTGAGGCCAGTATAGACGTAATCAAATAAAACATGTCTTTGTTTCTCGATGGAAATTTTCATGAAATTACGATGAAATAATCAAATGGAAATGTACTGCATGTATAAGTAACAAAAGAAAGATTAAGGGCTTCTCATCGTGTTTTCTTATATTATAGGAGGACGGTGTTTCAATAAGTAATGTTATGTTTGATCATACCTTCCATAAACATTTAGCAGGTTAAGATCCTTCTGTGAATAAAGGTCACCAGTCATAGGTATAAAAACAAATGAAGAAATCTGCATACCATATTAGATTTCCAAAAGGAAACAAGTTTTTATAAGATTGATGCATGTTGAACAACTTTTTGAAGAAATTGACATGATTTCAGACAAATTTAAATGAAAATGAATTACTGTTTTCACTTTCAATAGTTTTACCTACTAGGATGAACCATTTTGTGAGGATATCATTACATTGGAAAAGCAGCATAATGGTCGGTCCATATATGTTGGTTAGTTCGCATTCCAATTTTATATGAATCCTACAACAAACTATAACATAGTCTTAATACTGAATTGAATCAATTCCTTTCGGTTATGTCTCCTCTCTTGGCTCTTGTTGTCATTTTGCTCATTAAAACATAACTGACTCTTAAAATACAAAAATAAATCAAATACAAAAATAACGTAAATGAATGAAATTTTAACAATGTTCTTCATCTCTCCTCAAGAATGTGTTATGCCAGAATCCAATTGCAGTCTTATTTCATAAGCTCAGCTTGCACAACCAACTGAGTCACATCCATTATTTTTTTCTTATAGCAAACAACTGCAAACAAAACTCCAATGTTAGGAGAAGCATTATTCAGAATACAAATTATTTTGCTTATATCTAAGTAAATGGTGTTCCTCTCTTTGCTAATAGGTTGACACAAGAATTGTTTTTCTCTAAATGTGTGATGAATATCAAAACTCCAATCTCAAATATACATGAAATGTCAAGCTAAAGTACCTATAAAAATGTAAATTAATATAAAATCCAAATTTAACAAATAAGTCAAGATCATTAATGCATGATTCATTTTCAGTCCCGTCTAGTTCCACGAATAAAATATACACTAAATTATGTATGATGTGAATGAGTGCATAACGCATACGAGAAAAAAACTACCAATGTGCAGGAATTTGAGATGTCTAAACTTGGAGCCCTATCCTACTTTCTAGGAATGGAGTTTGTAAATGACAAAAGAAGGAGTGCAAGTGCATCAAAGAAAATATGCAAGAGATGTACTGAAGAGGTTCAATAGTGATGAAAATAGTTGAATCATTGAAAATAGTTGAAAATAGATGAAAATATGGAGTAGGACTGATCAGTAGGTTCATGGAGACTGGAGATGCCTGTAACATCACATTTAGTATGCTAGGAATCAAAACAACCAGAAACAAGAGGTGTATGGATAATATGATTCAGATTGGAGTGGTGACAAATGTGATAGAAAGAGTATTGCAACATATGTGTTCATGCATGGAAATGCACCAGTCTCATGGTGTTCAAATAAAGAGGTAGTATAGTGGCTTTATCATCTTGTGAAATTGAGTATATTTCATGACAGAATTGCAAGTGGCAGACTAGCTGACAAAGCCATTGAAGAGTAGCACTTTTGAACTAGTTTGAAATAAGGTGTATTGGTCATTGCATTTCAAATTAGCCTATTAGACATTAGTTATTGTGATTATTAGTGTAACTTGTGTGGTAAGAAACAAGTTACTGGAGTCTTAAATGTAACATGTATAAAATGTGTTGGCAGACTTAGCACAAACATCACACCTATCAGAAGCAGACATATTAGGAACAGATCAATTTGGTTCCTTTTTCTTATGCAACTTTGAATGGCTGCAAATAAGTTAAGTAGACAGATATAGAGGCTGAAAAATGACTAGCTGAAAAAAATGTACTTTTTTCTGAGGCAATTAAAAGTATTAGGACTGTGAATATATAGAGAAAACTGTGAATGGAAAGCTTGTGTAAAGGCAGCTGATAGCAATGTAGAACTGATTTAAACCGACAGTGCATTTACTCTAAACTCAACTTATACACCCTTGGTTAAATTTGGTTGAGCCATAATAACTTCCCCTATTTCTACAATCTGAGATGAAGGGATGGTTACATTAAAATCAACTTATGAGACGCGCATAGAAAGCCTCTTGTGATCCGTCCACTTAAACTCTATACAGTAGAGAAGATCAAAAGCTTATTCAGTTTATAACAGACAAACATGAATAGCTTTAGTTACTTAAAGTTGCTATTTAGTTACTTAAAGTTTCTATTTTCTTTTTATTTTTCAATATGAACTTAGTGTGCGTGGATTGACTGTAAATGCAAAGGACATTATTATTAAACAACCGTCCGATTCAATTTATAACTATATGTTATCACGAATGGCAGCATATACAAGATTTATACAAGATTCAAAGGACACCCCTAAATTTAGAGAAATTAACATTACAATGATCAGCATATACAATGATGATCTGGTGAATGAAATATGTCGCGTATCTCCTTGGATAATTTTCCTTCAATTATTCGAGCTACTGCATGACATGTGAGATCATACAATGGATTTAACTGAAGGTGTTTTGCAGCAGACGTCACCTCACATAGCCTAACGAATTTCTCATCATACACCTTTCGTTTTTTTGTTTGAGCGGCCTTTTCGTGATGAAATCGGCAATAATTTACTTTTTTACCCTTAAAATTTAACTAAGAATAATTTTGAGTTTTAACATTAATTTAAGAATAGTTTAGAACGGGTCTCTTTTAGCTTAACCAAGGTCTTGGGTTCGAATCCAGCCTTGGGCATGCAGCAGCGTTAAATAAGAGAGTCTGCCGTCAATTTGGATCCCACAATGCTCGAGGGATTAGTCTCTGCAGTTGCGCACGGAGGATACCCGGTTTACATCAAAAAAAAGAATAGCTCTGTCAACGTAATAATAATATTAATTGCACACATTCCCTCCCATACAAAAAAAGAAAAAAAAAAACTTCATCTGAGGGGGAAACAATAAATGACTATGAGGGGTTTTCCTCCCCTCCTCTCTCCTTCTAAAAATTGAATCAAACATGTCAAATTTAAAATATTTTCTCCCTCCTTCTCCACTAAAAAACATAACCAAACAGGCCCGAAATGGATATCCGACATATCTAACTCTAAAATTATATCTTTTGAATTATACTTATAGTAGAGAAAAATAACCAAATTGTTTTTTAGTGACCCTATAATTTTCATTAGTAAATAAGACCTAAAAAAAATTGAAGGAACTTAAAATAAATTTTAGTATGTAACTATTTTTCACGACATACTCCCTCTGTTACTTTTTAAGTGCCGTTTGAGTACGGATTTAGCGTTCCTATTTAACATTTGGTTTGATATTTTAAGGGTACGATTTGTCAATTATACTCTTTGTCAATTACTCTTATCTTGATAAAAAGGTGTTAGGAAGGTCCACAATATGTTATTTTCTTTCCCAAAAGACGTTAGGAAAAACAGAACAAATAGAGGTTACGAGTTTGCAATACGCAAAATGAGAAAAATTCGATACGTATGAAGATGTAGAGCTTCAGTTTGTGTCGGTTTGTAGCACGAGTACTACCTAATAGTAACCTATCAATATGTTTTTAATAAAAATATTATTTTTTACTAGAAATTTTAAACAAAACTTAAAATAAATAAATAATCCCTTCGTCTCAAAATTATAGTTATTTAAGGTTTGCGCATGATTTTTAAGAAAATGATTAATTATGTTGATTTCAATGACAAAATTGGTCTCAATTACTAAAATATCCTTATTAGTGGAGTAATTAAGTTGGATAAAAATCAATAAATAAGGATATAATTGTAGGGAAAAAAAATGTTGCGTTGGTATTCTAAATTGACAATTATTTGAAGACTGAGAAAAAAATGTTAAAGAAACAATTTTTTGTCCGAATATGATTCTTAACTGGTAATTAATTAAAGGAGAAAACGTAGGTGACATTTTCTTAGATGCTTTTTGTATGATTTTTACCTTCCCTAGGATGAAAACATATTATAGTGAAAATAGTTGCTATGGGAACATGTTATAGTGAAAATAGTTGCGTTTCTCAATTAAAGAGTTAAATCTCATAACTTTTATGACAAATTTAATTATTAATTGTAATGAATAATTTTTTTTTTACAAAAGTTAAATAACAAATTATTTTATTTTTATATAAAAAAATAGATTATAAGAATTTCACCAAAAGAAGAAAAAAAAAATTATGAGAAGAGTTTAATTTCCTAAAAAAAAAAAGAGTTTTTTATAGAGAAATTAAAGAATAAGATTGAACCTAGAAAAATGGAACTGCTTGAAAAATAATGATAGTAATAACTAAAAAATGGCACGGATCAATGAGGTGGCACGTTATATGTCGTTGATTGCTTATTGAAGGATTAATGGCACGGATTAATTGGTAATAGATATATAAGCAGTCATTATAGGCTCTCAAATTCTCACTCTCAAACCCTTTCTGTTACGTACTCTCCCTTCCTTCATGAACGAGAAAATGTCTTATAAACCTAAAACCAACGCCAAATACCCTTCTTTCTCTTTCATTGATACTAATCATAGTGGAAAACAAAAGATCACATGGTTTTTCTCATATTCTGTTCCTCGTAATCACAATGATGTTGGTAAACAAAAGAAACACTCATGTGATGTTTGCAACAAGGTTTTTACTTCTAACAAAGCAATGAATGGACATATGAGGTGTCACTCTCAAAAGGATATTACTAACACACCAACTGCAGCACCACCTTCCATTGATGATCAGTTTCTACCACCCAAGAAACGGCAGGCGCTTAGAAGAAAAAGATATATGGATATTGATGATGGTGAAGTTACTGCTCCTGCTGAAACTCTGTTGCATATATCTCGCAAGGGTTATGAAGGATCAACCGCCAATATCGATGTGAATCACAACGGCGCTAAAAGGCAAAAAATTCCAAGCAATATGGATTTGAACGAGCTTCCAAGTGATGATTTTGAAGTTAATGAGGAGAAGAAGATTGACGAAGCTGAAACTGAAAACGGGTCAAAAGTCGTGAAGAATTTTGATTTGAACGAGTTTCCAAGTGATGATTTTGAAGATGAACTCAATTAGTGTCTCGTCTTAGTTTATATCTTTCTAATGATTTTGAATGATATTAAGATTTTTGTATGGGATGAATACCCTTGATGTTATCATGTAATTTGCCCTAATTAGAAGTCTTTTAGTTAAAATATCATCATGAATTATTGAGCAATTTGCTTGCAACATATATATAAAGCTTAGATTATCACTTATTACCTTTTACATTTGTCTTAGTCTTCTAATTTTGTTTGAGTGAAACTAACTAGGTTATTTGCACTAAATTAGTTTTTTTTTGACAATATTTGCACTAAATTAGTATTAGTATGAAAATTAGACGGAGTAAAAAATACTTTTATGTTTCAAGTACTTTAGCTTAAAGTTGCTGTGTTTGATTGTTATGCAACAAATAAAAAATCTTACAGAAAGTAAATAATATTTGTACAATTTATTTAAGTGCTTCGAATTGTTGATTCTTGAGAATGGCCAAACACATAGCAGTACATGTGCTTATCACTGATTCTGTGGTGAAGATATGGAGATGAAGTTATTGTCTTTGTTCTTTGGTGTAAATTCCTCCCCTGCTTCAGTCTTTAGGATTTGTTAGATAATCTTTATGTCCAGTGCAGATGTAATCAAATAAAAATGTGTTGGCTTCTTAATGCAAAAGCCCATGAAATTATGATGTAATCAAATGGAAATGTACTCATGTATAACTGAAAGATGAAAATGAAGGGCTTCTCATCATGCTTTCTAGGATTGGAGTTTGTAAATGACAAAAGAAGGAGTGCAAGTGCATCAAAGAAAATATGCAAGAGATGTACTGAAGAGGTTCAATAGTTATGAAAATAGTTGAATCATTGAGATTCATGTGTCATACTAGGCATGATATACCATATGGAGTAGGATTGATCAAAGGAACTGGAGGCTTGTAATCTTGTATGCTAGGAATCAAAACAACCAGAAACAAGAGGTGTATGGATAATCTGATTCAGATTGGAGTGGTGACAAATGTGATAGAAAGAGTATTGCAACATATGTGTTCATGCATGGAAATGCACCAGTCTCATGGCTTTATCATCTTGAGGAATTGAGTATATTGCAACTTCAATGTATGAGCTGAACTTGAGCTGGAGTATTGCATGACAGAATTGCAAGTGGCAGACTTGCTGACAAAACCATTGAAGATTAGCCCTTTTGAACTAGTTATTGTGATTATTAGCGTAACTTATGTGGTAAGAAACAAGTTTGTTTGTTAGTTAGGTTACTTGTATAACAAGTTACAAGTTAGTTTTTAGAAGTTAGTTGCTATTTCTCTTTGTATAAGTAGAAAGTGTTCACGATGAAAATAGTAATGATCCTAATGAATAACAAAAATTTATTTCTTATCCTTCCTTCTCTCGATTCTCTACAATTCCTAAAAAAAAGTTTTCTTCAAAATTACCAAAGTGTTCTATAGACATGTTTGTAAATTCTGATTGTGTGATTGCGGGATTCTTGACTGCAAGAAAATCGGCTCAGTTGCTGTTACGTCGCAGCATTGTGCTATATAATGTTTGAAGAGTGTAATTTCAGTTTAAAGTGTAATCAAAACCAAATCGAGTATTGAACCATCGGTGTAAAATTCAAAGAATTGATTTAAAGTTGGATTGGTAACGATCAAATATAATTTTTCAAAATTACTGGTTGAGATATAAAATAATAAATAATAAGGAAATATATTAATGGTATAGAACTAATGCTAGGGCTAATCCCAACTACAAACAAAATTTAAGAAATAAACAAAAAAATGAATAAAGTAAAACTGCAAAAAAATAAAGAAGCTATAACATTTAGCATTTCTTAGATGTATTTGGGCCTTAAGTCTCTATTGTTTATGGGCCTTTGGAACTGTTCAGCTTCTCTTAGTTTGTTAGACAGTTAGGATTTCTGTTTTGTCAGTTTTTATAGTTGGTTATACTAACCAAGTATATAAGTACTCACTTGTCATCACAGATAATTGATTCATTGAATAAAGAAATCAGTTTTTTGTTAATTCTTGCTCTAACTGACTCACTATTAATTCCACCTTAGTTCACCATCTTTCCATTAATCCTGTTCATCTTCCTTTATCAAAGATGAACAATCCATATCCGGACCCAAAAAATCCCAGAAATGAACTGTGAGTACAATGCTGCATGCATGTTCTATCAATTTTCTTGCGCTGCTTTCTTTTATTTTCTTTCTTAAAATGCTTCTTATCCATATAATTTATCGTCTGTTCCGTGTAGTCTTGATAACTTAGTGCGTGATTACTTCAACAAGAGAGGATTGTCAAACACTGCTGAGATGTATCTAAATCAAGCTCGAATTGCTGGAATAACTCCCCCAGGTATGTATGCTTTTGCACCCTTTTGCTAATTTTTTCTTTATTCATTTTACGCAAAAAATGATTCCTACATTGCAAATCTTGATATTTGCTACAAAATGTTCACAAATGTTGCTGATATTTCCGCCATTGCGGTGACAATGTCATTGCCGAGACCTCTAAAATCTTTATATTGTAGCTGCAATTGTGGTAGTGGACCGCAATTTATTTGTCTTCTTCTTGGGGTTTTTTTATTCATTTTTCCCAAGAATCGTTTCTTTGTTGCCTTATAATATGGATAATTGAGCTTGTGTCTAATTGTTCTGTGAAGGGTACATAAGCTTCTACAAATTCTTTTCTTTATCTTATTATTATATTTTCTTTATTTATTATTCATTTCTGATACTGATTAATTTTATTAAATGTGCTTTCAGAATTTGATATGCTTAAGTTTAAACCAGGACCTTCCAGTGAGAGTCAGGTTATATATGATGGCTAAATGTTCAATGTTAATCAATGGTTCTTAGTTTCATATATAGTGCAACACACTCATACATTGCTCAATTTTCAGGCCCCAAACGTTGGTGATATAATGGACAATACCCCTCAAATGATTCAGGATGGATATTATTTACAACACTTTATAAGTAAATTTCTATTCTTTACATCTTTGGCATTACAAAATCCTTGGTAGTATCTAGTGAATTATGTAATATAACTGGTAGTTTCAATTATCAATTTGAGATGACAATGATGGAAATTTAGTTGATTCAATGTTTATTTTTATTTCTAACACCAAGGTTTTACAAGTAGTCAAAAGCTTTTGTCCTGCGATTTTTCATCGGATGGAAATATTCTAGCAAGTGGTGGGAAAAGCGGGAAGGTGAATAACCAATGCGATAAATTTCCCAATTCCATCTGTTTACTGTCTCCATTACGTTTCTGCATAATGTATTTATCTTTATATTGTGGTTTAAACAGCCTTTCATTTGTTACATCGACACCGGCGGTTGTGTTACTACGTCAAAGTCACATTCATCTACCATCTTAGAAGTTAGATTTCAACCAGGGTCCACTATATTTGCAACATCTTCTGCTGATAAAACAGTAAAATTATGGGATGCAAACAAAGTGAGTCTCTCTATTTTCAAATCTTCTTCTACTCACTCTTCTGCATTAGTCCTTCCATTGTAACTTGAGGATTGATTCATTATGTTTTGATGTTTCATGATATATATAGCCTGGAACATTGTTGTCCAGTTTTGATGAACATGAGGTGCAAGTTAGATCATTGGACTTCCACCCATTAGAAGGAACTCTTTGCTCGTCCGATACCTGTAATGTAATTAAAGTATGGAATCTCAACCAGCGTGTCATGATTAACCACTATATTGTGAGTCTTACACTCATCTTTTAGTATTCAAAACTGAATAACAACTACTCACAGGTCACATGAGTATTGACTTGTATAAAAATGAATTTCAGGCAGGAAGCCTAGTGAGATTTCAGCCTGGATCTGGGAAGCTTTTGGCAGTTGTTAATAAAAATGTTATCGGCATACTTGAATTTCCATCTTTCATCGGTAAGATCGGTCTTAAGGTGAGCTTCACGTATGACATATAATTGATTAAAATTTGAGTTATGAATCATGATATACTATTACTACAATATGAGTCTGAATCTTGTTCCCTATTAGGGTCACATCAAAGACATTAATTCCATATGTTGGGATGTCACTGGGAATATGATTGCCTCTGTCAGTGAAGATGAAGTACGAGTCTGGTTGGTCGACGGACGATGCACATTCAAGTATCAATCAAACGAGAAGAGGTTTCAGTCTGTCATATTCCATCCTCGATATCCTAACGTCTTAGTTGTTGCTGGTTTTCAGGTAAACACTTCCCTCCACTTCTATTATGATCGTTGTGTCCCTTCTATATTTCTGATAAGCAATTGTTACAGAGGTTACATAAACGAGGTGCTTGCATAAATAGTAAGTAAATAATCTGTGGACAACTTATTGCAGTGCTTGGAATTGTTGACTGTTGAGACCGGGCAAAGTCGTACTAAAGGAGATGCCTCTGATGTATTAATTACTGGACTAGCAGCTACTACGGCGCGAAGTGAATTCGATATTGCATCAGCTAGCAGTAATTCTGTGGTGAAGATATGGAAATGAAGTTCTAGCTAATGTCTCTGTTATTTGGTGTAAATTCCTCCACTATTTCAGTTTTAAAGATTTTTGTTAGATAATATTTGTGTATATGTACACTTTGTCTTTTGTTAGAAAAAAATAATTGCTGTTGATTGAGGCCAGTATAGATGTAATCAAATAAAACATGTCTTTGTTTTTCAATGGAAATGTTCATGAAATTGTGATGTAAATT
>Ga0099826_10000414_pt1 | contig 20196 bp, 5 predicted proteins | sample Mtrugardesep15_FD_76830 | JGI IMG/M metagenome (GOLD analysis project Ga0099826, IMG submission 76830) | Root nodule microbial communities of legume samples collected from California, USA - M. trunc garden sep15 | ecosystem: Host-associated > Plants > Roots > Nodule | place: USA: California... | reverse complement strand
GTTAAATAGACTTTACACAGACACCATAAATTTGGAGAAAGATTGTTTCTAGAATTCAGGGCAAAAAGTTTATACCCTAACCTAGAGAACCAATTAGCAGGAAAAGACTGAAAATCTATCCAAGGTTCAGCTAATAAAATGAAATCAGGTTTATTACATTTGATAATATTCTTAAGAGCTATTCTAGTAGGGGAGTTAGCAATACCCCTTACATTCCAAAAGATTCCTATCATTGAGAAGTGTTAGGCTTACCAAACTTTGATCTGGTTGAATACTGGCTTTTGGAAACTGCTTTTTTAGTTTTTTTCTTTGTTGACTTGTTGATCACCTTTTGAAACCCTGAATCTTCTATGTGCTGCAACTCTTCCCTTCTCAAGAAATCATCAATTTCTTTATCTGTATGCAACATTGCTTCATTTTCTGCTGCTTGCTTTCTGGCCACTTCATTCTCCTCTTGTTCAGCTAAATTTGCCCAGGCTTGCCCTAGAAAGTGCATATCCCTTTGCAATCTTTCTGGAGTTGTTTCTGTTTCTTCTTGTGTCACTGATTCTTCATCATCAATGTTTTGCGTAGCCTCTACAAATTCTGAATCATCAGAAGATGCATCTGAATCCTTCCTATTTCCCTCCCTGTCATTATTATCTTCATGTTGACCTGAAGGTACAATATCATCAGCCTTTGTCCTGTTTTCCTGTGGTTCTTCATGGTCCTCATTTCCTTCATTTATTTCTTTTTCATTCACCATGATGTTCTCATTTTCATCTTGCACCTCCTCTACATCATCAAGAACTGGTCTGCCTTCCTTTTCCTTGAAAATCCTGCCAGTAGGGGCAAAATCCTTAACAGGTTCTTTGTCCTTCTTTTTCATGTTTTCCTGGTTTTTTTCTTTGTTTCCTCCATTATTCCTTTCTTCCTTTGACCTGTATTTCCTGCATTTGCTTTCATGGTGACCTACTGTACTACAGCTCACACAGAATTCTGGCAATTTTTCATATTCAAAGTCTACAAAGAAAGCATAACCCTTTCTCTCTACCAAAACTCTATATTTTAATTCATTAGCCAAATCAACATCCACCAACACTCTCACAAAGTGTCCAAAGGTTCTTTCAAACATGTTTTTCCCAGTTACTGAATCTATACAAATAGGGCTACCAACACTGCTTGCAATAGCAAATAAAATTTTGGGTCTCCAGTATTCCTGACCCAATCCATATATTCTTAACCATACCTGAGCTGAGGTGCTTTTCTGTTCCTTTGAGTTGAAATCATGAGTCCAAGCAAAAAACTTCATGAAGCCAGGATTCAAATTCCACGATCCCACCATTCTCACACTTCTTGCATCTTCCACAGATGAGAAACAAAATTCATAGTAACCCCTACCCAGAGAGGTAATTCCCCATCTTCCCAAATTCTTCCATAATGGCTTTAACTTCTCACGTAAGGCATGGGTTGATAAAGGGGTTGCACCCTTAGGCCAGATCACTCTAGCGTGCAAATTGTTTTTGCATGTCTCTATTCCTGCTTCGTACTCATCTTCCGGAATCAATATAGCAGATTCATTACCTTTAAGGCATGGTTTCGGCAACTGGCTGAGCGGAATGTCACATATGGTGTTTAGGGCTTGTGCGAATGTTTTCTGGGTGGTTTGTTTTGGTTGGGGTGATGGTTTATTGGTTGCGATCGAAGGTTGGTTGTCATCAATAAGACAAGGCCAAGAGAGGATGAAGTTTGGTTTCGAAAAAGGGACGTTTTTGGTCATGGCGGTGGTGGTTGGTACAAGGGTAGAAGAAGATGGTGCACTGTTCATGCAAATCTCTAGAGCGATTTCATCTTGAAACTAACATATCGAAACAATCCTTAGACACACATATATTAAATACATACAAATATAACTTTAATTTATATTTAAAAAACTTATTAATAATTATATCATCTTCCATATAAAAAAGTTTAATACAAATTCAATAAAATTCAATTTAATTTTCTTGTACACATATTAGGAGACTTCCCAACCAGTAAGGAATATAAGCCTCTATTATCCTTTTCTCCTAACTTAACATGAAAAATAGTCATATCACCATTCAAGAATAAAATAATATTTATTCAAAAAAAGAATAAAAGCATATCAGTTCAAAGGTTGGTATGATAAATTATACATTAACTTTAGTACTTATGAATATGGTATCAATAACAATATGGTTGAAATGCTCAAAGATTGATTGAAATTGTCTTCTAAAAGATTTTCTTGAAAATATGTGTTATCTTATTTGTTTAGTAGCATATGTTGACTACTCTACAAAACATAATGTAAGAGGCCGTCAAAATGTATTTTTGAATGAATAATTGGTGATAAGATTAATTAAGAATACCTTTTCATCCATTAACATTATATTTGTAGTGAAAAATTCATCTTTTAATCTGCAAAAATAAAAGAATATAAAATAAGTTTAGTACAAATGAATATGGTTGTATTTCAAGCACTATGGTTGAAATGCTTAAAGTTGAGTGAAATTGTCAAACCAAATGTGTAGGAATGAGTAGAAAATGATGTGAGATAAGTGATTGTTATAAATGATAGGAGGGAATGTGAAAAATTATGCACTAAATTTTTCTATTTTTAGAGTTATATTTGAAGGAATGTTAAAGGATACATCCAATTGTGTTGATGTAATTAAAAAGGTGGTGAGTGTAATTATTTTTTTTATAAAAAAAAACGGCAAATGTATTCTCATTCTCTATTGAATCCTTACCACAATCTTACATATGAATATGATTGTATCAATTAGCCAACGTGTTCTCAATTAGAGATGAATATGGTCGTATCAATAACACTATGGTTGAAATGCTCAAAGATTGAGTTAAATATTCTTCTTGCAAGATTTTCTAAAAAGTATGTGCAATCTTCTTTGTTTAGTAGCACATGTTGACTACTCTACAAAACATAATGCAGGAGGCCGTCAAAGAGTATTTTTAATGAATAATTGGAGATAAGAGTAATTAAGAGTACCTTTTCGTCTATTAACATCATAGTTGTACTGAAAATTCATCTTTTAACCTACAAAAATAAAAGAATATAAAATAAGTTTAGTACAAATGAATATGGTTGTATCAATAGTACTATGGTTGAAATGCTCAAAGATTGAGAGAAATTGTCAAATCAAATGTGTAAGAATGAATAGAAATTGAATGTGAGATAAGTGAGGGTTATAAAGGATAAGAGTGAATGTGAAAAATTATGCATTAAATTTTACTATTTTTAAAGTTATATTAGAAGGAATGTTATACACTTATGATGATATAATTAAAAAAAAATTAGTGAGTGTAATTTTTATAATCTTTTAAACATATGGATGTTACTCTTTAATGGATTAAATTATATATTCTTTTTTATGGTTAAGCATTTTTTTAAGTACTTCATGGTTATGCTTTTAAAGTTAGATATATTATAAGACACATATAATGGTTTTTATGAGATTATTGTCAATACTATATACATAACATACTCGAAACCCATATAGTGCAAGCCAAAAGTTTAGTAACAGTTACTAAAAAAAGACTTTAGTAACAATGTCCAAATTCAGTGGAAAGTTATGACAAATATAGTGAAAGGAAAAATGTATTTATATATAGTCTCTAATAATAGTCATGCTTATTTAATTTATCTATTTCGATAAATCATTAATTGATTTAATGGGTAATAGTTATTACTATTATTATTATTATTATTATTATTATTATTATTATTATTATTATTATTATTATTATTATTATTATTATTATTAAAAGATATAAGATGGTGGTAAGTTTCTTTTCAATCAATAGAGAATGAGAAAATTGAAGTAAATATAGACATGCCACATCATCACAACTCTTACATAAGAATAGTTCAAGTTTAGAATTCAAAGGTATATAGAAGATGTGCATGCAAGACCCCAAATTTGCTCCAAGACATTAGTTACAAATATAAAATTTTGATGGTTATGCCCGAATCTCCTTTGCACATGGGGTCGGGCGCCCCACATTCGGCTCCAGTTTCCTCCTTCATGACATGATGCGTTACAACATCCTTGGTGCACCTCTTTATGAAGATTGGCTTGCTCCCTCATCCTTCTTGCAGTTAGTGGTGCTACAAACATGGAACATGAGGTTTTGTGCAACATTGTCCAGTTCCATTAAGAATAGACTTAGTCTGAGGTCTGCGCAACCCATGTATCGCGTTAATAACTTTAAGAAATAATCAGTTTCCCTCGCACAACTTCTCCAACAATCACATAACCTTACCCCAAATAAGAGATTTCATTTTCTAAAGTTCAATCTCCTATTTACCAATATCGGCTAACAAAATATTTATTTTTAGATAGAAACACTTTTTTACTTGAAATTGAAAAAATATAATGCATTTTAATCAAAGTAGTGATATTTGAACAATCATTTATGATAATTTTTATAACAACTTCTTTTTCCTTTCTTTCTATTAGTTAAAAACAATAGAGAGAAAAAGAAGAGAATAAAAATATAATATGAGTACGAAAAAAGAGTTATTAAAAAGTTGTACAATTTTTTTATATATTTTTAATTAGGATCCTTAATAATAAGTTGAAAGCCCCCTCCCTCATTGGCTGGGCATGGGAGTCCATCAAAGCTAAGGTCGCCCAACAACACTAGCCGATTCATTGCTCAAAGGGAATAGCTTTTCGGGAATGATTGATCAAAAAACTTAATGAGAATGACTCACTTGTTGAGTCACCACGGTATCCATTCCATGGGGAGTACTTAGATCATCTTAAATTTGAAGACTTATAGTGCGTTTAACGTTTTCACATAGAATACTCACCAAAAACATGTTTTTTTATTTTTTATTTTTAAACTCTTTAAATAAGAGTTTCTCAATATCATGTTGGTTTGTACATTAAGACACGAGATTTATAACTCTAACTCAAAACCAAACATTGACTTATCCTTATTAAGTACTCTTATTGTGGATTTTTTTTATAGGTATTTATATGATTCAAGGCCTCAATTAAAGACTCTAATATTAAATGGGTCTCACATATTCTTAATATTAAAAAATTAAAATATAATAGTAAAGTTATTGATAGTTTTATTGATGAAGATAATTTAAGAAAAATGTGTGAGATAATGAATTAGAAAGATTAAGTGCTTCTTCGATAATACTATTAAATTAATTTTCCCATGATGGGAAATGCCATTAATATATTGTTCATATATGCAATGGCTTATATTTAACATGGATTACCTATTACTTAATGTATTGTACCAACTCTCTAGTTTTTTTTTTTTTTTGAAACACCAACTCTCTAGTTAATCGCTAAAAAATTGTCAAATATTTAGCAAGTTTTTTTCATTGTATTGAACATTTAATAGTTTATATAAATATTGTACTGTCGTTTTTTTTTTTTTAGGAAAATATTGTATTGTTGTTAAAATCCATGAAATATCTCCATAGAAAAAAATGATTGAATATGTTTTTTTTTTGTTTTAATCTCATAAAAAAATTCTTCGATTTTTAATCTCTAAAAATTTTCGATCGCAACTTTTGATTCCTACTTTTAGGTTAACTTATGGTGTCTTTATATTTTTTAATGGAATTTTATAGAAATGTTTAGAATATTATAACCATCTCTACCTTTTTTTTTAACAATACATGAATTAAATATAAATTTTTAAGTGTCAACAACATAAAAATTCATATTTTAAATATGCATAAAAAACTTGCCACGAAATATTTGTACCATAACTTATTAATTCTACTTTTTTTTTTAAAAAACATTACTATCAAGTTCGGATTCTAAATCCCACGTAGAATTTCCTCTCTTGCCAAACCATTGGGTTGTAAATGTAATAACTCGGTCTTTTTTCTTTGTAGATGACTTGACAAATACCAACTAAAATTTACACACGCAATTGTAATTAGATTCAAACTCAAATAAATGTGTCAGAACTTAACATTATAGGCAATGTTAATAGAGCTAACAAATTGCTCTTGAAGTTTTTCAATTTGCAGAGATGTGGATGATTTTTATTTTACTTAAGCTGTTGACGTTATTATTAATATTTATGTCATTCATAATTAAACAATTTTTTAATAATTTATACTTCAATATGAGAGATTCAGTTCAATAAAATAATGGTTAAAAATTTAATTAACTATAAAATATTTTAACAAAAAAAATAGGCTATATATGTTTAACACACTTTTTAAAACTGTAACAATTAACTTGAACAATACAATTGGGAATAGTTAATCCTAGTTAAATCTTGGCCATTGCATATGTGAACACTATATCAATGGTAGGATGATGTCCAATCATGGAAAAATTAGGCATCATTCCCACCTTAAATGTCACCTTAAAACTTATGTCTTTCGAACACATGTTAAAAAAATTAAAAGAATCAAATATTCTCTATAATTTTGTGCATACAATTCATTAAAAATATTAAAGATTAAATGTAATGTACACATTTTAATAAATTATTTTTATATTTGATTCATTAACTTGTGTTTTAGAGCATCCACAAGAGAGACACATATATTTTTGAATACTTAAATGGATCCCACATACACATCGTTCATTTATTATGATTTTTAATAGTAATAAATACTGAATCTTTTCAATCCATCTTCTCACATAAATCTTTTAAATGAGACTCATTAATCAAATATCAATAATTTTATATAATTATTTTTTAATTTTTTAATATTAAAAAATGTAAATCTCACTTAAGATTGAGGGTCTTGAATAAAACTTGAAGTTTTTTAAGATTTCAAATTTCTTTCCTCCATAATAAGTATTAGATCTTAAACGCTTAAGACCCTTTTATTAGAGATGATTAAAGTTATGAATAAATTAGGTTTATGCCCTACTTTATTTGAAGAGCCTCAATCGGTAGGGCATAAACCTAATTTATTCATAAACCTAATTAGGGCATAAACCTACTCTTGGCACGTCTCTATCACACACACCCTAGTGCCCTAATTTGCTTCTTATGCGCTGACAATTGATCATAGCCGGGTTTTTGAGACAAGTTACAACCGTTTGTTTGTCTTGTCCTCCCATCGCACTCGACCATCAGATCACAACAAAGCCACAGTCAAGACTAAAGCCTCAACCCTCAAGAGGTTGATACGTGTACTGACAAAAAAAGTTGTCTGCAGCAATCATAAGAAAAGAAATAAACTTCAAAGTTCAAACCATTACAAATCCTGTAAGTTCTGACCCCTCAACAGTCTTTTCGTGAGTTTTTTTTCTTCTCCTGCCCCTACAGTGAAAAACAATTGAGTTAGGTTACATAGGTAAAAACTCAAGTAGGTTACATATGTATATGGACAAAACATTGGCATGATGATTTTGTTATTGTATTATATTAGTATTTGTATGTTCCTCATCGTGTTGCTTGCATGGCATGATGATTTTGTTATTGTATTATATTAGTATGTTCTTTTTCTTCATATTTATGTAGGAATAAGCTTTCTATCATTGTCTCTCTTTTAACCACTTTATGTAGGTATGAACTTTGCTTTTTTAAAAAAGTTCATATAAAAGGTTAAAGATCAAAACATTTTGATTATTTTTATTTTTCAAAAACAAATTATCTTTTGAGTTATGTGATTTAAATAAACGAATCGAAATTGATGAACAAATTTGAGTTGTTCATGAACTTGAAATAAGTCAAGTTTGAATAAAAAAGTTTATATCAAACTAGAACTAATTTATAATTGAATCAATTCTTATCAAGTCCATTAGAACTAATGTAAATTTGATTTTTTTTCAAGTCATTTTCAGTCCTATAGAGAGATGTAAACTCAAGCTAACAAAAAAAAAAATGTAAACTCAGATAAAAATAAGAAACAAATTTAACTACCTTGGATACTTATGCACTATAACAAACTACTAACTTGGAACTTAATTTTTTTTCAATTCTTAATATTTGAATCACATATTTTTAAATCAATATTCTCCTTTGATTTCGATTACTCTTTTGTCTTTTAAATTTCTCTCTTTTTCCCATGCAAATGTACATATGTACGTATTATGATCTAAAAACTCATATTCACAACGATGACGACAAATTGGTGGAAGAAGTTCTTCAGACTAATGGTTGGTCGACTTTGCATCTTCACCTCTGGAGGAAGGTGTACCTGCAAACATTCACACACTCGATTTAATATATGCTTGAGGTGTGGAGGCTAGTTTTTCTTATGAATCATACCTTGAAAGAGGATGAAGGGCGACTTATGAGTAATTGGACTTGAGCCTCAACAGTCAGTTGGACTATGTTGGTTAGGACCTAACATTGTACCTTAGATATATGTCTACATGGACCATTGTACCTTATATATATATATATATATAAGACAATTATGACTTGATCGGATAATTTGTGCTCGATCTTCTAAAATGTGTCTGGGGCAAATCCATGTGATTTGGTGACCTATGATGATCCAATCCGTTGATTGATTAGCTTTAACTCAGTCCCGAACAATAGGCAACCACTATCTACACTTTAGATATTACAATTCTTGATATAACTTATAGATGAGAGAAAATATGGTAAATTAATTAGCAAATATTATTGATATTTGATCAATTAAATAATAATGAAAACAATGACCCTATTTTATATATAAGTTCATATAAAACGAGAAGAAGATAACTACTAACTATACTGATAAGTAACTATAAACTAACAACAAACTATAAATTAACTATTAACAAACATATTTCTAATCATCAGCGGCGAAGCTAGCAATAAATTCACAAGGGGAACAAATATATAGCAAAATAATACTTTTTAAAAATTAATATATTAAATTAACTTGGAAGATAAAAAAAAAATTGACAATAATTTTATTTATATAAATGTAAATTAAAACAACACCAAAAGAACAAAAAGTTACAATAACTATTTAAAAATATTAAGTTCAACGATACTTCAAAGAGTCAAATATATCTAGACGTCTCATTTGCATAAAACTCATTGCTAACAAAACCATCATTATAGTTATTAATGGGAATAGAAGTGTCAAAATTAGACGAAATAAATTTATTAATTATGAGATATTCTTTTAAATTTCATGTTTCTATCAATTTTTGACAAGTAAAATTATTTTGGGTAGCTAAATACTTCCTCCGGTTCTATTCATAAGAGAAATTTAGGTCAACAAAAATTGATTTATCTGATTAAAAAATCGGATCAGATACATTATTTTTTGTTGACCAAAATATCTCTTATAAATAAGACCAGAGGGAGTATATATTATTGGGGTTGCAAAATATAAAACATGCATATTTATTAAAAGGGTTAATTAAGTTTTTGGTCCCTATAAATATCTGCAGTTTTGTTTTTAGTCCCTATAAAAATAAATCATATTTTTTAGTCCCTACAAAAATTTTCGTTAGTGCTTTTAGTCCCTATTAAATTAAAATTTGTTTAATTATGCTTAAACTTCTAAATTTTTGAAAGATTTTTTACAGACATGTTCATAACATCGTAAAACACTCTTTTATAAAATATTTCAGTTTTTTTAACATGTAATGAATTAAATATGAATTTTTCTAAAACCAAATTTTCAAGATTATATTAATGAAAATTTGGACCTAATAATAAAATTTTGAGTTACTTTTTTGCGGAGAAACTTTGTATAATGTTCTAAATAAGTATGTAAAAAATATGTTAAAAATTTAAGCACAATTAAGTAAATTTTAATTTTTCAAGGACTAAAAGTATGTGTTGGTCCCTATTAAATTAAAATTTGTTTAATTATACTTAAACTTTTATATTTTTAAATGATTTTTAACAGACATGTTAAGAACATTATAATAATATCTTTTATAAAAAAAGTTGAATTTTTTAACATGTAATGAATTAAATATAATTTTTTTTAAACGTAAAAAATTTAAGATAAAACTAATGAAAACTTAGACCTAAAAATAAAATTTTGATCTAACATATTTAAAACACTAACAGAAATTTTTTATATTTTAAGCATAATTAAACAAATTTTAATTTAACAGGGACTAAAAACACTAACGAAAAATTTTATAAGGACTAAAAAGTGTGATTTATTTTTATAAAGACTAAAAACAAAACTGCACATATTTATATGAACCAAAAACATATTTAACCCTTAAAAAAAATTGAGGTAGCCAAAGCTATCCATGCTACAACAAGCATCCGCCCTTCTAATCACATATGCATTGCATTATTTGAAAGTTTTACTCGATAAATGAAAGACAAATTTTCTGCATGCAATATTTTCTTTTGTTTCTTTCCCAAAAGAAATTTTGCTACTTTGAAGCATGAGACAAGTGGTCTTTAACCAAAAAGTATACGTAATTTTAACCATTTATGTGCTATTCTAATGAAAACAACATGACCGAGTTTTATTAAAAAAATAGGGCTCTCCATCAAACCCCCCAACATTGTTCAAGAGTCCATCTTACTCTAAACAATTGTTACTTACAAAAAAAAATGCCAATATTTTCTCTTGGTGGTGGTGTTCAGAACAATGATATGAGACCTTTCATCATATCTCCCGAAGACAACCATTACAGGTTGTTTAGCTTTCTAACATGCCTCTATTTGGTTTTTCCTTTGGTCTTGCTGGGTTTTGTAGAGGTGTTTGGGGGTCAAATTTGGTTTTCTCCTGTGTTTGTTGTTCCTGTCCATGTGTTAGATGTAGTTGTTGTTTCATGGTTTTCCCTTTCCCTGCTTTGATTTGTCATGATTGTAACTGGTTGAGGATGCATGTGTTGGGGATTGACTTAGAAAAGACCATATCCGCTTAAAGCAAGTTGGCGTTGTTTAATAGCAGTAGCACTACTTATGTATCAAGTAGAGTATGTTATTTACTTTACTCACCTACGTTTTTGTGAACCTTGTGTTCTGTTTGTAAATTTTAGTGTCTAAAACATCAGAAAACATGCTCAAAATTCATATTTATTCTCATTTGGTAGAAAGCTTTACTCTTATATTCTTGCTTGTGTATGCTTTTAAACTGGTGCATTTAGGTGCTTCCATTGTAATTTTAAGTTTGTATTGTTTGTTAGTTTCTTTTTAAATTTGAAATCACTTGATTACACATTTATGTTTTGGGTTGATTTGTTCCTTGACAGAGAGTATTAAATGTCTGAATTCCCTGTTGTATATATATATTTTCTTACATCCTTTTCTCAATTAAATCTATGAATCCATTATTAATTGTTTGCTCTTTGCAGGATATGGAGCTTTTTTCTTGCTATTTTATCACTCTACACTTGCTTTGTTTCACTGGTGCAATGGACTTTCATAGCTCCACAAACACAGCTTTTCTTTGTAGTACTGGATCTCATAATTTGCTTTTTCTATATCTTTGATATATTTGCCACATTTTGTGTTGCGTACATCGATAGCAACACATTTGTGAAGGTGGACAATCGATGGAAAATTGCCAAGCATTACTTTACAACGGGAAGAATTTTCTTTGATGTCTTCATGGCTTTTCCCTTTGAGTTTATTATGATGCAATTCAATGCTTCTAGCTTCTACTATCGAATATTCAGCTCACTTCGATTGGTTCGCATTTTCCGATTTGGAAGATTTATAACTTTAATTTCTGAGTAAGTTTAAATTTTATTTTACTTCAAAAAATATATAAAATTGTCGATACTTTGTTTGTTTGTTGTGATTTATGATAGTGAATATGTTTTGAGTGTAGGCTTGAGGACAGTGATAAGGTTAATTTTACTTGGATGCGCTCCATTAAGATTAGCTCGGTAAATTAACTTTTCAAAATATTAAGTTTATAACTAAATTGATGCAATTGCAATGAATTGATTCTTTGCATGTTTTCCATAGGTGTGTGTTTTTTGCATCCATTATGGGGCGTGTCTCTTCTATTATATAGCCACCTTTAATGATAACCCCAAAGGAACATGGATCGGACTTCAAAGACCATTGTTTCTACGGGAAGGGATTGTGGAAAGATATGTGGATTCCATATATTGGTCTACAGTGACATTTGCGACCGTCGGATATGGGGATTGGCATGCTGTCACTTTGGGAGAGAAGATTTGTACCATTGGTTATCTATTACTTAATCTTGGAGCAGGAGCATATGTCATAGGGTATTTAACCAATTGGATGTCTCCTTGCATGGGTAGAAAAGAAGAATACGTAAGTTTCATTTGTTAATTATTTAATAATTTTATGTTTATAGTTGTATAATAACTTATACCATATTTTTATGATTTTTAGAAAACACGCCGAGATCGTGCCTCAAGGTTTTGTGAAAGGAATGGTATTCATGGTACTTTGCGCAATATGATTTTTGCTCATTTGCGTTCGGAGTATTCAACAAGTTTGGAAGCATTGCAAGATGACCACTTTCTTGAATCACTACCTAGAGGAATAAAAACAAGAACGGTCCACTATCTTTTATATGACAATGTTAAAAATAGCTATTTATTTGTGGGGATTTCACCTGCAATTCTATTTCAATTGGTAACTACAATTTTTTTACATTAAATATTAGTTTATCTTTCATTTGCTATAAAATTTATATTTTTTTTATTTAAATCAAAGGTACAAGCTGTTAAAGTTGCGGTTTATGCTGCAAATCAAGTTATTATGCACCAATATGAGCGCCCCACATGCTTTTACTTTGTCATAAGTGGTTCAGTGGTGAGTTTTTATTTTTTTTATTTGAATTACAATTTCAATTAAATTTTAAAATTTCGTATAGGTTTAATTATATATAGTATTTTTTAGGAATGATAACAATTTTCTCATCCTTTTCTACCATCTCACATTATCTTAATTTATCATCAGGATTTAATATTTATTGATGATGGGGTTGAAACAGTAAGTTTCTTTATTTATTAATTAGTACAAATGTATTATAAATAAGTATTGTATTATGAATTAATTGAATTTTTATTATGATTTTAGATAATCAAAACAGTTGAAGCTGGAGGGGTTTTTGGTGAGAGTTGTTTGCTTATTAATATGCCACAACTTTTCACGGTCAAAACTAGAAAAGAAAGCCAAATTGGTCAAATGGGCCGTAAGGATCTCCTTGACATTGTTCGAGCCAAAGCCGAGGAAGGATCCAAAATCATGGATAACGTCATTTGGGTATGCATAATATAACAACCAAATTCATTTATTTTATTTTTTAAATCACATGTTATTTAACTTAAGTTGTTCATCATGTATTCTATGTTTAAATATTAACTTTTTCATTTCATAGAAAATATCTTTTATCGCAATCACAATACTTTTGTTATACCCGATTAAAGTATGTTAAAAGAGTTTTTGAAAGAAAAAGTACAAGAATTACAATTTGATTTATGTATGTCAAACATGTCTTTATTATGATTTGCAGTCATTGAGTGAGCTCAACAATGATGATATAATGAAAAAAGTTTTGAAAGAAATAGAAAAAAAGGCGGCCACGGGTCAGATTGATTTTCCAGTCAGTTTAGGGTTCGCTATAGATAGAAGAAACCATGTATTGTTTCATCGACTTATGAAAGATAATCCGGATCCGAATGCAGTGGACATTGTGGGGCGAACAGCTCTGGTGAGTAAATAGATGTTCTTTTATTTTATATATATATATAATATGGTATTTGCTAACTAATTAATTGTTTCTGCAAATCCAGCATATTGTAGCGTGGCATGGAGACGATGATAAGGTTCAGCTTCTCATTGATATTGGAGCTGATCCTAATCTACCAGGTAGTTACTTTATTGTATACTTGCCTATTGTATTATATGAAGTTATCTATAGACGAGTTTGTTCAATATGTGCAATAGACTAACCAATTTGAAAAAATGAATATACACATTAACGTTTGAAGAAATGTTGAGTTTTGGAATTTTAATTATGACATTCACTGCTACACTAGGATTTTGAAGTTATTATTAATCATTTGGATACTATAAAGTATGAACAATCACACGTAAGAGTACTCCTTGCCTCACTTAGGGACTTTTTGGGTCTGGTTTTGTACGGCACAGCAGCAGCCTGGCTTCTGATCTGTCATGTTTTTTCTGTTTTTTGGTATCTGCCGTGTCTGTTTTGTTGTTGTTATGTGGGTAACCGATTTATGGGCCCTTTGTATCTGTTTTTGCTGTTCCAGGTTTGTACATCTTGTATAAATCCTGATGGTTTAATAAAAATATGGTGATTCAAAAACAAAAAAAAACACTCACATATACACTTTGGTTTATTTGTCATAGAACAATCACACATTATTCGTATCTGTTTTGTTCACTCTCATTTTTTCAAATAAACTTATGTATAATCATTAATTTCTTTACTTTAAATAAAAAAGAAAACTATATTTTGATACATTTAATTTGAATTCAGATTCGAAAGGCAATGTCCCACTATGGAATGCCATGCTTCGTGGGCATCAACATATGATAAATTCGTTGACAGATCACGGGGCCACTCTACAAAAAGGCAATGTTGGAAAATATGCATGTCAGGCAGTTGAAGAAAACAATGTGCAACTGCTTGAGGCTATTCAAACTCATGGAGGGGATGTAAAAGTCCAAGATAGTGAAACTGGGATCACAGCATTACATTTCGCTGTGTATAAAAACTGTGTTGAGTCTGTTCACAATCTCTTGCGTCTTGGTGCAAGCATTCACCAACGTGACAAAAATGGTTTCACCGCATATGATATTGCAAATAGGCACAAACTTGCTGAAATTCAAGAGATCTTTAGTAATGTGAGGTACGAAATACTTGAATAAATCTCTGAATGCACATGTATTTTTATATTCTTTTGCCATCTATTTGATTCCAAGTTAGAAAGGTGAAAAAAAGCTCTCTTCTTCAATTCTTCTTTCATTCAATATTCTAATTATGAGAGTTTTTTTTCTTAAGTTTTCACTTCAAAACTAGGAATTTGTTTTGAGAGTGAGAAATAGATGTTTTTTTTTTGAACTGGAATAGATGTTGTGATTGGGGTTTCAGAGATTCTTATGAGCAAGGGAATAGAAATAAGTTGTGGGCTTATAATCACATAAGTTTAGGCTTGTTAGTATTAATTGCATGTGTAGAAAAAGTGATGGGTATAATGAATATTGCTATGTTTTTAGGAGAGTTGAAATTCCTAATTTGAGTAATTGAATGATTTTAGGAACTTAAATAGATTTAATGATCAAACTATGTTTTATACCTTTGAACACTACCCTTGACTCTTGATTGATGATGATAATTGATTTGGAACTGAAATTAAATTGTTGGGACTGTTTTGGATGAGTTTTTGGTGTATGTTATGCAGCAAAGTAGTGAAGAGTTTGCAGATTTGCTGGTGGGCATCAATGCCTAAACTCTGACTGCCCATTTTGTTGTTGTTTTGATCTGATATAGTTCTGATGGTGTTAATTAAAACAATTTTAAGTGCTTGATAAAATCACCTTTATTCTTCTAAACGTGTAGGAAAGATAAGAGTACATGCATAAGTGCCATGTGTTTGAAAGCATACCAAACTTCATTACAATCATAAGTTTAGTGATAAGTACTATTAGTGAATATTGGACTGTGGACTGGTTATGTGATATACTGATGAGTGGTGATGAATTTGAATTATTATGTTCCTATTAAATCTTAGGTCACTTAGGTAATAATAGAAGATATAGAAGAAGAAATCATGATTAGAGTATGTAATGTCACACACATAGGTAGGAATGAGCTTTCTTTGTCAAAAAAGAAATGAATGAGCTTTCTAGATTAATATATATATATATATATATATATATATATATATATATATAATTAGTATTTTTTTGACAAATATAATCAGTATTTTATTAAGTTAATTTTAATTTATCATAAACTATTTGACGAAACAAAGGTTTTCTATTAGATGATTAATTAAAAATACTATTTTTCTTAATAACGTCAACAAAAAAAAATGGATAAAATGAAAATATTGTAACAGATTTTCGAATATAAAGTAAACGAATATTTTATATAACTAATATATTAATGTCATTTTTTGAAAATACTTCATGTAACATGTTAAAGCCTTAATTTTATTTTATTTTAGAATAATGTTAAAGCCTTAAATAAACTTCATATAATTAAATACTTTAATTGTATGTTATATATTTTCTTTAATAGAATTAGCATTCGTTTTATTCAGAAGTTCTAGTTCAACTGACAAAATACCGAAATTGTTAGGTCGGATGCTATGATCGCGGTTCGAACTCCGGTACTTCCACTTGTGTGTGAGTTTATAATGGCTTTGCCATTTCGTCAATCTACCGAAAAAAAAGAATTAGTATTCATTTTCTTAATATAATTTGAAATTTTTATAAAACTCATACATGAATAAATGTTGGCTACAATATAATTAGTTTTTTTTTTATTCTTATGAACTTAGCTCAGTTGGTATAGATATTGTATATTTATTAGCCTACATTTTCTACAATGCTAAATTAAATGCAGCCAATGGAATTTTGCCTTTGCGTTTTGAAGAGAAATTAAAATGTCAACGACTTCAGGAGATGTGAAGAATTGTTTGAGGCTTTTGTCGAAGTTATGGACTTTGTAAAAATTGACGTCAGAAAGGTTATCGTTCGACAAGATTGAAGATGTCGAAGAAAGATGGTATTAGATAAAGATAAAATAATTTACATCACTAAGACATGGTTTTGAAATTCAAATTGAAGAGGCGTTTCAAGGCCGTTAGTGGCTGTTATAGTTTCAAATGTTTATGTGTAGGTAGTTTTTAGTATAAATAAAAGTTTTTCATAGAAAAAAGGGGTCGCAATTCAATCATACATAAAACTTACACTCAAACTATCCGCATTTAGAGAGAAACGAGTTATTAAGTCACAATGTATGAATTTGTGTACCAATTTACTTGTAATGAATGTAATTTAAGCTTGTTTTCTTAAATTCCTTTGCAATTTACTTGTTTCTTTAAGCATTTTCTATTCATTTCGATTAAAAATAACTTCGACGAATTTAACTTTGGAAGTAATTGCCGAATTTAACATTGTTAAATTCGGCAGTCACTTTCATCCTTTAAACAAGAACATTCATTAATTTCTGGAAAATAACAAACATAATATTTCATAAGATTTACTGGTTGATTTTGCAAGTAACTAATTTTTAAACCCACGATTGTTTACCCAAAATCACGGTAAACAATATTACATGTAGAGGCAGGTGTACGAACCCGAAACCCATGTCTATGCTACTTGACAATAAAAAAAGATTCTCTCTAGACTCTCTTTTACATTTACTTCATCGAGGGGTGGTTTTAAATCAAATTTTCACTTGAAATAATCACTTCATCTTTTTCTCTCTATTTAAATATAAATAAGTGATTTGCAGATGAAATTAGATTTTTTCTTTGTGATTTCGTCGTTTGAGTGTGACGTTGTATTGTTAATCGTCTTGTGTGACTTTGTTTAATTTCTTGTTTTGCTCTGTTGTTCATTTAATTCATATTGAAAGATTAATTATTGAAATAATGATTTGAATGTCAACATTTTAAATATAAGATATGTGTATTCCCATCACTTTAATTTTATAATATTATCTATAAACATTTTACTGTTGTATTTATTAATTTGAATGTTGTAAATTGTAGCACGAGTATCTGAACTAAATTAATATTTAATTTTGTTTTACATTAAAGTTATATAAAGGTCAACCGTCTTTTAATTCAAATAATTTTATTTTCGACTATAAATATGGAAAAATCTCATTTGGACACATTTTCAAAATAATTTGATGAAATCATAAGCCTATAAATAACTTTTTTTTACATACAAAATAAATTATATTTCCTTAAAAACAATTTATGATTTGAGAGAAATGAAATACTTCCTTAAAAAAAAAACAACTTGAATATAAGCCGACGAATATAATAAGAATCGCTATTTTCGTTCTTTCTTGTGTCGTCGTCTTGATTCTGTAGCTTAGAAATAGAATTAAAAAGAAAAAGACAATAAATGGCGATTAATAATTACGCAAGCAGTCGGTATTGTATGTCACCACTGCATCATCATCATCATCATCGGCGGTCGATTGACGTTGTAACAAAACCCTTTGTTGTTCTCCGCAACTACGCTCCACTCGTTTTGGTTCGTTCCCAGACCCAGAAACATGAACCCTCCTCCTCCTCCTCCTCTTCTGCTATCGATTTTCTCACTCTCTGCCACACTCTCAAGGTATGCTCTCTCTACAAACACAGAGATCCATCATTGAATTGAACTGAATGTGTATTGTATTGTGTAGACCACAAAGAGGAAAGGATGGGTTAATCATGGGATAAAAGGGGCTGAATCCATAGCTGACCATATGTACCGCATGGCTTTGATGTCACTCATTGCTTCTGATGTTCCTGGGTTGAGTAGAGAAAGGTTCACTGCTTTCACATTAATTCACTTTCTCTTCTTTCAATTTCTACTCTTCTCTTACTCCCTTGCTTTCTTCTGTGCTGTGCAGATGTATTAAAATAGCTCTCGTCCATGATATTGCTGAAGGTATGTATGTCTCTGTCTCTCTCACTCACTCAATTGCTTCTACAATTCATCAATTACATGTATTAAAATACCTGGACTGCTTCGATAAAACGTACTTCCTTTGATCATTATTATAAGCAAAACTTTCAGATTTATTGAATGACAAATGTATTTTGTATATATTATAGACCAGATACATTGGTTATTCAATGAATCTAAACAAAATGAATTTTCGCTTATAAAAGTGATTGGAGTGTAGTGTTTATAACTTCTACAACTAAAGCAAAATTTAGTCACAAAAATGTTGAATGATTTGTCATTCTTTAATAAAATGTTACTTAGTTGTCTGTCATTCTGTGTGACTCAACACATTGCTTTTTCTAGTGTATATGTCTACATTAAAGAGAAATGGAATTTGGCTAAGGCATTATTAATTTAATAGTTTTTTTTTTCGATATATTTATAATTTATAATATATTGCAATCTGAGTTCAGTATTGTACTCAATAGCTATTGTAGGAGATATAACACCATCTGATGGTGTGCCTAAGGCTGAAAAGAGCCGAATGGAGCAGGAAGCTTTAAACAAAATGTGTCAAGTTCTTGGTGGAGGGATGAGAGGTATTGCAAAACATATTTTTCTTTTTAAGTTCCCCAGCTTTGAAATTTGGCATCAACTTTATTTGAGATGACATTCTTTTTTGGTATTTGAAGCTGACGAGATCCAAGAACTGTGGTTGGAGTATGAAAACAATTCTTCTTTAGAGGCTAATGTTGTTAAAGATTTTGACAAGGTATGCATATGCTACCTATGCAGATGGATCTGGTGTGTCTTTTTTGCTCTTCATTAAACCTTTCTCTGTTTACTATCTTGGAGTAAATTGCACATTTGCACCCTCTTGTAGCATTAGTTATCTTTTTTTTTTCTTCATGAAACCAACAAAAATCTGTTATCGTAGATCTATCTGAAATTTGGAACATTAAAAACTTGGTTTGATTTTGAGGATAATATGAAGGTCAAGTTTTCAGTACTATCACCTCTAAAAGGTGTCCTGTCCTAAAGGCAGTAATTAGGAAAATGGCCCAATGCTACTTTCCTCTCCCAAAGTGACTTTGTTGGCTAGCCTAAACTTCCCTAGAATCAATCATTTAGTCATTGTTTTCCCATGTTTGCTTTCTTTTATGTGTAGCCATTAGGGATTCATGTTTAATTAGGACAGAAACTGCCTTCTTCAACCGTGAAACATCGTAGCTCTGTCAGCGGTAAAAGCTTGTCAATGCTTTGCCCAAACACAGTCTTCATGTTGAGGGAAGCATCCTTTCCAAGCGTATCATCATTTTGTTTCAGTATAACTTGCAGTGATCAAATCAGAATATATTTTTATGGTTTTGTAATAATTGATATAGACAAAAGTTCATTAAGATAAAGTGTAATAGTTTCTCCTTTACTATGTTTTTTTCCCTCGTACATTCATCTTTAGATCTGTAATATGAAAATTGGAGACCTTCCGGTGGTTGCTTTCTAATTGCATTGTTTTGATCAGGTTGAAATGATTCTACAAGCACTGGAATATGAAATGGGTAAGTTATAGACAGATACATTTGCATGTAGCCTTTGAATTCATATTACGAAAGCAACTTAAGTTTACTTTAGAATTATTTAACTGTTGAACTCGTCAAAGCATTTTAATGAGTT
>Ga0099826_10000413_pt1 | contig 20208 bp, 12 predicted proteins | sample Mtrugardesep15_FD_76830 | JGI IMG/M metagenome (GOLD analysis project Ga0099826, IMG submission 76830) | Root nodule microbial communities of legume samples collected from California, USA - M. trunc garden sep15 | ecosystem: Host-associated > Plants > Roots > Nodule | place: USA: California... | reverse complement strand
GGAATGTAATTCAAGCTTTTCTTAGGGGAGGGAAATGTATTTTTCTCTAATATGTTTTGAATAAGAGGGGAGGGGAATGTATATTTTAACATAAGAGGGGAGGGGAGTGTAATTCAAGCATCTAATAATAATGAAACGGTGAAAATAAATATTAACACGATGCAAACAAACAAAATTCTCACCAGATGATTTCAAGTTTCAACAACTAAATCTAAACTCCAAAAGAAGATAGTATCAATAAAGAATCAATAATACAAATAAAATATTAAAGCACATAAGGTAAAATAAGGAAAAAGTAAAACAACATCAACATTATTAATTTATGAGAAATACTAACCGGTGTCCCTAAGACAGACACCACCGGTTAAAGAAGCAAATATCATATTTTTGACTTCAAACCTTTTTTTTATATTATTAACCAGTGCTCCGGAAATATGACCCTTAATTTATTAAGAAACAAAATTAGACAGAAAATTACTTATTTATAGACACGTAAAAAAATGGCTCCACCCTCATGTAATGTGCATGCTATAGAGCACCTCAACGAATAAATTATAGTTGTACAAATACAAGAATTTATTATGATTACATTGAGCCGTGCATCTACCTAACTTAATAAATTCAAGTTGTGTGCTCTAGGTCAAAATTGTGCTTATTTCCTATGCATTTACACTATCAAGAATAGATTGGTTTAAGCATGTGCATATAACATGAGTACCACGCATAGTAATTGTTGCTATATGAGCCTTAAAAATCATTTAATGAGCTACGACTATCTTTTTTTATTTTAGGAAAAATAATTTATATCATTTCATTAAAAATTAAATCAGAGATACAAGTTGGAATTTCATCAAAGATGTAGAAGTTAGAGAATAATGTGGTTGCCTTAGATAACTCATGAACAACCTCATTTGTTTGCCTCCTAATAAACTCGACATGAGAGTTTGTTAAAAAGATATTACAAAACTGGATATTATTATCCATAATAGATCCAAATTTGGTGCTATCTCCTCTGGCTTTGTTGAAATAATCAGCTACTGTTTTCGAATCTACCTCAAAATCAACATTTGTGAGCTGAAGTTCATTGATCCACTGATTTGCATGATAAAGTCCTAAAGCTTCTCCAATGTCAACTGGGCACAATGGTGAAAACCACAAGGTTTTAGAGCGAACATGATTTCCTTCCGAGTCACGAATACACATGTCAATGCCTACTTTATTACTAGATGTAGAGGAGGAGGCATCCACATTGCATTTGAGTCTACCGCTCCTTGGTTTCCTCCAACGGGTGGGACCGTACCCGTCGATCGTATTCTTACCATCAGAAGTTTGAGGACCCGTGCTTGCAGGTGAGTTAACCTGACCTAAACTACCCTACTTTCGGTGTGCTTTCCTCCAACCTTCTAGGAGATGATTTGCTCTTTCCAGAATTGTAACTGTCGACTCTGACACTTGTTGCCATAGCTATAGATTGCGAGATTTTCAGATACTCCACATTGTTGTAACAATACTCTCCACTTGACTTGCTGACAACTTTTGCAATAGATCGAATATAATGTCTCGTGCATTGTCAAACTGATTCAGGGATGGTGCAATCAAATGCCAGACATTTGCAGCATTCCAAGCATCTATAACGGTCTTGCAATGAAAGAAGATGCGGTAGGTATCCTCATGTGGATCCTCACATTTAACACAAGCTGATGGACAGTCGACTCCTCTGCTTATCAACCTTACTCTTGTAGGGAAGCATTCTCTACACACTCTCCATACTAAGTTCTTCACTCTTGGGGGTACTTTCAATCTCCATATACCACTTCAATACCCTGGTTTCCGAAGATGAGCATTATTTGCAATGTCTTCAATACATATGTGGTAGGCACTTTTGACCGAATAAAAACCATTCTTCTCGGCTTTCCAAAGCAGACTATCAGTTCGTAGTTGTGGATAAAGAGGAGTATTCAAAATACTTTGAGCTGTTTCTGGTAGAAATACTTGTCGTATTAGTTGTTCATTCCATACCTTATTACTTTGATCAATCAAATGCCCCACAAAGTAACTTTGGATAGCTATGGCACCAGGCCCAACAAGAGGGATACTCGACCCTGTCCCTACCCAAGGCTCGCCGATAATAGGTATATTAAAACCGGAACCAATTTTCCAACAAGCACCTTGCCTGAAAACCACCTTCACACTATGGATACTGCGCCACACAAAACTTGGGTTGTGACCCAATTTCGAATCCAAGTAACTACTATTCGAGTAATACTTGGATTTAAATAGTCGTGAAGCTAAACTGTTTGAATCAGTTTGTAACTTCCAACCCTGTGTTTCCAAGCATTGCAACATAATGGAGATTAGTGATAATGGAGCACAATTTTTTTTCATTGGAAATGCATCCCATGCTAATTTAAATTGGGGCATTTAATATTGGTAGTTTAGGTTTTACAATTTTTTCACGATCCAATTTAATCTCTTACTAAAAAGATATTTAAATTAGCCTCTAACATTTTTATACAATAGACAAAATAGTCTCAATTTCATTATAACATATTCCTTCCGTCTCAAATTGTAAGCAAAAAAAAAAATCACATTTATTAAGAAAATTAAAACATAAGAATTTGAAGTATAGTTTTTTGTGTTTTCTTTGGAATAAGTTTTATAGGAAGATGTAAAAACAATCTACATTGGCTATTGGCTATGGAGAAAATGAAAGAGGGAGAAAATTAAATGTAATTTGCATTTAATTTCATGTGAATAAACAAAAGTTTTTCTTGAAAAAAGGTGATTTTTAAAAAAAGAAGATTAAATAAGATAACTGTTTTTTTTTTTTTTGCTTACATTTTGGGACAAAGAAATTGAGTTTTTTTGCTTACATTTTTGGGATGGAGGGAGTACATATTCATTTGTTTCCAATATAAAAATGTCTAGAAGGCCATAACTTGGGATGTCCTTATCCGGTCGGAGAATCTGAACATTCGTTAGAAAGCTAACAAGCATAGCTACGACTTGGGCGCGTCGTAAATTTTTTTAAACGAAGAAATTTTGGATTTTTTTGGCAAAATTTCAATAGAAAAGATCGCGATCCTTTACCCTTTTTCTGATTTTTCAACCGAATATTGAAGAAATCGCTCCAAAATGACTTTTTTTAACATTGAGAGGCAAAGTCGAACCTCATAACATGATACTAAACCGTATTAAAAAAAGGTTTTACGTTAGTTGTTATGTACACAAACGATTTAGAAATAAGAATCTCAATACTAAGTTGACATTATTTTTTATCTAGATTAAACTAGCCTGAAAAAACCCATGAGCCTAGCTATTTAACAAAAATAATTGAACTGAAAAAACTGTTCAAGACTAAATTATGGAGTAAACTACCAAATAAAATTCCTAAATTCCTTGAAAATAAAATTCCTAAATTACACGACACAAAAATAAAATAGAAAAATGTTAACAAGTGCCCTTAGACATCCTTATTTATTAATTTTGTTAAGTTTGCAGCAGCTTAACCTAATTTTTTCCCTCCACTAATCCCTTAGGTTTGCAACAACTCAATCCTAGAATTTTGCCTCTAAATTTGCATCATTAAATGTTAATCCTTATTTATTAATTTTGTTAAGTCTGCAACAACTTAACCTAATTTTTTCCCTTCACTAATCCCTTACCTAATATTGAAGGATTCGATCAAGAATGACAATGATAAAGCTGGATGATTGTACCAAAAAAAAAAAATTGGATGATAATAACAAATACTACATATATATACTATGTAGGTCTTTACTGCAAATGAGACATTTTGATCAAGTGGCTTAAGAAAAAAATTGTACATGTTTGAGAAAAAGTACCAGTTAACGGTTTGATAATTTTTTTTCATTTATGTGATATGCAGTTTTATTACAATTCTAATAATAAAAGAGAAATTTTCAGCTTTGAGTACTTAGCATCAAGTGAGTCTATTTCTTACTGTAAAATAGCCTTGATCTTTGCTTTTTATGGAGGTGTTGTTTCTTGCGAGGCAAAATTTGGGGTAATAATAATAATGATGGTAGAGCTTACTAGGAGCCAAGTTTTATTCATGATTTTTTTTTTTTGTACAAGTTGTATTTATGATTTTATTCTTAATGGAATGTTAAGTTTGCTTGCCTAGAAAAACAATTCAATTTCTCCAAGTAGCATAAATCCTATTTCGACTTCATATTCAATACTTTTTTTTACATTCATGAACAAATCTTATAGCACTTAAATAGAATCTAAAGAAGAAATTGAATATATCCAAAACATTAGTGTTTATTACATTTGTTATTTTTGCATTGAGTACTTATTCCATTTGTTATTTTTGCTGTTTTTTTAGTCTTCACAAGTATAAAGATAAGCTATGGTAAAAAAAGATTATTTTCATTGGAACAAATTTAAAGAAACAAAAGTAATATTTATACCACGGAATACCAATTATCTCATCTCTTATACTTTACTTTTATATATTACAGTCTATTCGACCCGTGCGGCGCACGAGTCAACAATCTAGTTGTTTAGTAATTTTAAATAGTAAATTTTTGTCAAAAATGATGAAATCAATGCATTGGAAATTGGAGTTTTTAACCTTTTTAAAGAATAATTTATTTATTAAGAATCCTTAAAAGTGTCTTTGGGGCACTCGTTAATAAGACCCATTAAATAAAAAAAGTGGTAAATGAAGGTTTGCGTGGCAAAAAGAAAATGGAAAACAAAGCGGTTTGAAGGATAGGCCTCCTTTCTCAATATATACAAAACGTTAGGGTTTCTCTTTTCACCCACAAACTCAATCAAATTTGTCTAGGGTTTGAGCTCTCAAAATCTCATTGCATTCCAATTTACAACCGCCGATGGAGTCAGTGGCTGCAAAAAAAAAAAAGAAAAAAGGTGAGCACAACCTATATACCTGATGATATTGCTTTCTCCATTCTATCCAAATTGCCTATTAAATCAGTTAAGAGATTTGAATGTGTTCGTAAATCATGGTCTCTCTTATCTGAAAACCATCACTTCATGAACATGTTCCGCAACAATCTCTTATCTAATTCTCACCGATGTCCTTATTACGACGAGGGATCTCTGCTTCTAAGGGATTTCGAACTTGGCAATGACGTTTTATATTCTATTTCTGGTAAAAGGTTTGAGAACAAAGTTAAATTAGATTTCTCAAATGCATATGCAAACCGTTTCAAATTTCGCATTTTTGGTTTTGGTAGTATTGATGGGACATTTTGCCTCTATCAAGATGATTATTATGGCAAAACTGTTTTGTGGAACCCATCTACACACGCAATCAAGCTCGTTTCCCTTCCGTATGAGTTAGTTGAGTCGTCTATCCCAAATGTTGATCATTTTCTTAGCATACATGATACTTATTATCTTCATGGATTTGGTTACGACAATCTTAGGACTATAAGGTCATCTGTTACGTAACTATTACGGGTGGACTCGCTGGCTATATATATCTTTAGACCCAGTTTGGGTGATATATAGCTTAAGAAATGACTCGTGGAGGAGGATACTTAATGTTTATGACATGCCTTGTTCATTGGCACGTATTGACGGTACTCAAGTCTACATGGATGGTGTTTGTCATTGGTTGGCTGAAGAAGTTGATGATACCCTGGCGGGACCATGTTTGGTATCCTTTTACTTGAGCAGTGAGGTGTTCTTCATAACATATATACCCTCATACTTAGATGATTGTTTCGATCTTCACACATTGTGGATAAACTTGGCGGTGTTAAATGGGTCCATTGCATTGATCTCATATCATGAAGAGACGACTAATTTTCACATATCAATTTTGGGTGAACACGGTATAAAGGAATTGTGGACCAAACTCTTCATTGTTGAAGTGTTGTCTTGCATTGAGCGTCCTATCGGAGTGGGGACGAAAGGAGAAATATTCTTCATCAGAGAAGATAAAGAACTAGTTTGTCTTGATTTAAGTACTCAATCGATTGTGGAGCTTTCCTACAAAGAAGTGAATTCTATTGATCGGATACTAATATACAAGGAAAACATTCTTCCAATCGGAGGAATAAGTAATTAGTTTTTTTTCTTGATTTCACCAGGAGCAAAATGATTGTAGTGATTGGGATATTACCTTGTATGCAAAGTGTCTTGTCAATTGGAATCCCGGAGATTTCTTAAATCGGTAGTGGGCCATTATCCTTGTATCTCGCTGATGCTTATATGGTTCTGTTTTTGGCTCATCTGGTGTTGTTTTTCTGGTCTGCTGTTGCTGTTTTTCTGGTCTGTGGTTACTGTTTGGCAGTGGGGGTTCCGGAAGTTTCTTTGTTCTGTTGCTTGTTTTGTGTGGCTTCCCGGCCTCGCAAAGTTTTCTACGGTCGTGTTTTCTTCTGTTTGATTAGTGGAGACAGTTGGATTATTTGCTTTATTTTCTTGTGTCGTTTGTTATTTTTGGGGTTTGGCCTGTGGGCTAGTTGTTGGTTGTTTTTATTTTGTTGCAGTTTTGGGGTTCGGCTTAGTCGAGAGACCCTTTTGGTTGTATTGCTTTATCATTTTTATTTTGAATGTTTAGTCTCCATTTGCAAACTTATCTGATTTTCATACCAATGAAAATAATGATCGTTTGCCTTTAGTGAATGACCTCCAGTTTTATGTAGAAATACCTTATATACGGAAAACTTTATAATCTTATGAGCAATAAATCTACATTTGAATTTCATTACATTCTGCCAGGAATATTCATGTCACTATGTTTAGTTTTCTATTTTATTTTATTTTGCATCCAAGACCAAAATAATAAATTTGGCCTGTTCAAGCTTGGTGGATTAGTTCAAATCAATTAATCTTCTTCATGTCTGCTATTTTATAAAAATCTTATTAGTTTCAGTAAATTAGCCAAAGACCACTAGGTTATTTTGAGTTCAATCTACTTCACCAGCCTTTTCAAACAACCATCTGACTATACCTTCTAACGAGTTTTTGGTTATGTCTGTAACCTTCCTAAAATAAGCATAAGTCTCTTCCTTTTGATGGTAGATTCAAATTTCCATACTACTATCTCCCACAAACTGTTGTTAGATGAGTATTACTTCTTATTTATGTTGTAGTTTCTTTACTGAGTTGCTTGATTCATAAATTGAATTTGTACTTGTCCACTGTCAGGAAGCATTTTGTGCATTTGATGTTGATGACGCTGTTCCTGGTTGATATTTGGGCATCTTGCATTTCGTTTATAACGTTATTTTTAACTTGTTTTGGAATAGATAGATAGATAAGTATAGACCGTTGAGATGATACATATAATGATGTCTTACCAGTTGGGTGCTAAGTCTGTATTTTGGCAGGAAAAATAGTTTTACATGGATTTTGTAATATGAACATGTCCTTTCAAGATCAGATTATTAGCTACTAACAAATCTGGAAAATATGAACACAAGCTAAAAATGTGGCCCGTCTCTTTTGTTTGTCAACGAACAAACTCGACGTACGAGTTTTAAAAATAAGAAAAGAAAAGAGTCTTGCAATTGTGAATCTAACTCAAAATCATGCACCCATTTCAAGACAATTAACAGACCAATAGCTTCCTCTTTTTCAACTGAGCAAAGACAAAATCCCCACTATTGCCTCTGATGCACATTCGTATTCCGACTCAAGTGATGCAAGAAGAAAAAGATACATCAATATTGAATTTGAAGCGCTCTGATGATGATTTTATCCACATGACACCAGTTGCATTTCGCATACCCTGCTGCTGTCCAACGCTAACCTGCTGCACCAGCTGCCATTCGGCCATGAAGCTCCACTTGGTTGTGTTTTGATCAAGTCATCCAGACTGTGGTGTTTAGGGTTATGGAAAATAATGTTGCATCAGATTTGTTTTTTTATCATTTGGTATTCTTCAATGTGAACTTTATTGCATCATCCTTCTTGATTTCTTGTCCAGTGTGAATGTTCCAGCAATGCTCATTTATCCTATGATTACTGGCTGAACTACCATCCCCAACTACTATTACGGCTACCATTTGTGTCAGAAGTGTTGTTCATGGAGCAATGGCCGTTACAAACAACTGGACTTGTCAATGGAAGAAATAATTATCTACTCTCCGGTGTGACTTCATTAAGCATGATATTTGTTGGTTTGAATGGATAATATGAGGTATTTGGAAATTTTAACATGTTATAATATTATTGGTCACGTTGTAGCTGCATGAATGATATATTGCTAACTCTCCTATGTTTTGTTGTATTATTATGCAGAGAATTGCATCACAAAGAGACGGAATAATGTAATGATATTAATAGCTGATATAAGAGTGCCAATTAAGAGATAAAAATGATAAAACTTATTGGACAAGTTGGCATATTGACATGGTTCAGAACTCACTTCTGTAAATGAAATCAGCGGCATCTTCGCCGCAACTGCTTGGTAACTGTTATTGTCATCCTGCTATACTTTACATGGGTTATAAGCAGTGTGTAATGTATTATCGAGCTGTCATTTTTTCCAATTATTCCGAAGACCACAAGTATGTTTTGAATTCCATAGATTTTTGTCTTGTGAAATCTCAGTGTTCAAGTTAGGTCTAGGAATAGATGGCCTTATGAATTCTCTAATCTACTTCACAAGTCTCTCAATGTAGTTTCCTTATCAGTTATCAATCAATTATGGTTTTCTCCATACTGTTCTTTTCAAACAACCACCTGAATATATATACCAAAATTAGTGTCCTTTTTTGTTGGTATGGTTTCAGTTCATCCTTTATTGCATTGGTCAATTGGCCTTCTATCTTGAGGCATAACTTTTATCCCTGAATAACAACTTGCGCATTTCTTTTCAAGTATTTGTGTCAGATTTATGGAAGGTCTTTCATGCTCAAACACACTAAAGCAGATCTCTGAATTCTATGATTCGAGGATTGTGATGTCTCAAGGTTAAAAGATTTATCTCTTCTACCATTCACACACAGCTTGCATTTTACTTTTTACATATCAGCAGAAGAATTTTAAGAGCAAAGCATTGCAAAATGCTGCTTAGGCATCACAATTCCTTTGCTTTTGAATGTGCAGGTCTGCCGTCTTTGGACTGATCCATCTTGTTTTGTGCAACCCATGATGGTTAGTTTAACTGTTTAGCAATTTTTAAGGAAGTTAGTTAGATATAAGCAGTTCATTTGTTTTGCAAAGTTAGGTGCACATGAGTAGTATAAATGATTGTAATGTTCACATTTTCATTAATTAATGAATACAAAATTACTGTACAATCCAACTTATATCTCTCTCTTTTCTCACTCAATTTCTCTTAAACCTCTCCCATTCTTGATTGCTTCAATCTCAAGTAAGCATGTTGCGCTATCGTAAAGAAGTTAAACTGAAGAGACTTTCAACATTCAAAATACTAGAAGAAATTTGTCGATGTTTTTCAACAATTGACATTCATGCACCATAGGGGTTAATTTATTTATCTTTATATAAATAGTAGAATCAAATTCCTTGCAAATAAGTTCATTTTGGTTATGTAAATCAACCAACTAAATTACACATATGTTCATATAGGATAAAACATCTTGTTAACTTTTGATTGAACGATGCATGTAACTTAATTTTACTTTCAATATTACTATTTCATTTTATCTTTTCTGCACTTTTACGTTTGTGTGCTCTTTTTCTTATCTTTTCATTTTGTTTATTAACCATTACGCGTTTCTTGCACTACAAACTAAGAACCTATTATAAGGATTAATCTCAATTTCATATCCTAGGAGGATAGAATTTCACGCCAACAAATAGTGAGCAAACATGCGGGAGGAAGAGGAAGTGAGGAGATTTAATGAAAACTCAAATTCTCTTTTGATCGTACCTGATCAGAAGGTGGTTGCCGTGCTTTGTTTAATGCGGTGGTTCACGGTGGTGAGTATGCTTCAGTAAGCGTTGGACCGAATACACCTGTAGACACTCTGACGCTCAAGTCAGTAGAGGTTCAGAATGGGGGGGTTTGAGAGCGAAAGAGATTCTCCCTTGGAGGCTGCGAGGAGCCTCCTATTTATAGAGCTGGATGAATGCAGAGCCGTTATGATGGCACACGTGTGTCCGGCGGTTACGAAATTAGGAAAAGTGTAACCGCCAGTGAGATATTCGCGGGAACAGAGGAAAGAGGCGTTACTGTTCGTTTGAACATGTCTCAGTTGCTCCGAGCACCCCCCTCGCAGAGAGGGGGTGTCTTGCGAGTAAATTGTCAAATGCAGCATTTGGGCTTGATTTGTTATTGGACTCAAGTGATTGGGCCTAGGTCTTTGACCGGTCCATAATATCTTTCTTTTCTTTTCTTTTTTTAAAAAATATTTATACATATAAAATCAAATAATTATGTATTTATTAAGTCATTTTATATTTGCAACAACTAAATTTATAATTTTATCCAAAAAAGTTAAAGCTACAAAACACTTAAATTTCAATTGATTATCGTCGACTATTAACTACTCCCTTGGTTCCTTTTAAGTGTTGTTTTACAATAGTAACACAAAATTAAAGAAATTAGTTTATTGAGCTTTCTTTTCTTTCTGTTATATCTTCATTTTAATCCACAAATAAATTCTAATATTGTGAACACATTTTCTTTTTGTGTTAAATTTAATGTGCTATCTTTCTCTTATAACAAACAATTTTTATTTTTGTTTTACAAAATGACAAACAATTCTTAGGTATTCGAGAGGAACATCTCCCTCTCTCTCCAACAAATTCATATTTTTGGTGCACACGTTCTCTCTCCCATAACAAATAAGTGTCAATAGTTTAAGTATTTTACACATCTTTTTAAATACAAACAAAATAAAATTTATTTAACTTCACATGAAGTAAAATTTCACTCGGGAAAGGACCACATCGTATACAAACTTTCATCTGGTTGGCAGCTCAGAAGCGCATCCTTACCAACTTTCGGAGAAGCAAGTGGGGAGTGGGTATATATCCACTTTGTACTAGATGTGGGAGAGATAATGAGACTATCATTCATGTGCTTTGTGACTGTGTCTACGCTACTCAGGTATGACTTCATTTGGTTCCATCTAACTTTATAACTGATTTCTTTACTTTTGATTGCAGGAATTGAATTTTTAATAACATCAGTAAGCAGGGGATTGGTGGTCATTGTACAACTTGGAAGACAACTTTCATGACCACTCGTTGGTTCACGTCGACGTGGAGAAACAAAGCTATTTTTGAAGAGAATTTTCAACAACCAAATAACATTGTCTTGGTGATCCAAAATTTTGCTCGAAAGATAGATTTGTGTTCGAACCAACGACTTCACCGCATTTTTCAAATGAAGGAGACAATCTACATAGGTTGGAAAAAATCCCCTGAAGATTGGATTAAACTCAATCATGATGGTGCTTGCAAAGGAAGTGGAGAATATTCAGGTTGTGGTGGCCTCTTTTGCGACTCTGAAGGGAGATGGCTAAGAGGCTATATTCAAAAGATTGGAGTTTGTGATGCACTTCACGCTGAAATGTGGGGCATGTATCTTGGTTTGGAGATGGCTTGACGAGAGCATATTCCGCAACTCATTGTTGAAAGTGATTCTAAAATCTTGATTGACATGGTTACAGAAAACTGCAAGTTTAGTGGCTCAGTTTCCATATTTGTGCAAAACATTCGAAAACTCCTGACTTTGGATTGGCGAGTCCAATTTCGTCATACTTGGAGGGAGGGTAATCGATGTGCTGATTGGTTAGCTAACTTTAGCTTTTCTCTAGACTCTTTTAATTGTATCAGAAGGGAGAATTCATTGCCTCTTCAAGAAAAAGAATGGAGAATCCATCCAATAAACTCCATAGACTTCTGGTTGATGACATCTCCGGTGCTTCCATACCTAAGAATGTTCAGCTAGCTCCTTAGTTTTCTTTTGAGCATTTAACCCTCTTTTATACCAAAAAAATAAAAAAATAAACCCGGTTATTCAGTTAAAATAAAAATTAACTATACTTTAACTAAATCTTATTTACAGAATTTTAAATCTCATAGAGCAATTATTATGTGTAACAAAAAAAAATTTGGTAGAATAGGTAACGAAGTTTTTAACATAGAGATTAATTTGTTACCTATTTAAAATTGTAAATACTAGTTTGACAACATCTTTTATCAAGATTAACATGGACCGAAAAACAGTGTCCAAGACTAAATTAGGTGAAACTTGGTAACAAAAAAACAAAAGGTGACCTTAAAAAAAAAAAAAAATTGAAACAAATTGTAAAAAAAAGAGGTGGATTTTAGGATGAGGGTTTATTTAAGTCCCTCACCGGTGAACCATGTAAAATACACCGTTAGATTAAAACAATGATTCAGATTTAATGAAAATAAAAGGTGATCATATACTCATTTTTACACACAATATTCTCCCTCTTTTCTCTATTTGGTTTCTTCTCCAAGGCTACGGTGGTGGAATTTCACAAGTTACAGATTTTTCACTAATTAATTCAAATTTAATGGCAAACCTTTAATTTCAATGTCGCCATGGCAAAACAAAATGGAAGAAAAACAATTAAATTCTCATTACTTCAAAATCTTAGTTTAAACTTCAACCAAACACGTGACAGTTCTCAACTTGGTACTAATATCTTATCAAAACTTGGTACTAATATTAAAATTAAAAAAACCTAAGATATGAAGAGAAGAAAAGGTACAGTAATTAGAAAGTAAAAGAGTGCAACTACGAATAGTTTAAAAAAATGCTTTGGAGAGAGAGGATGAAGCAGTTACACTATGAGAAAGAGATAGTATTGTATGTGACGAAACATAGATGTTCTCAAAAAAAATTCATCAAATTTAGAACATTGGTTTAATCTAATGATATATTTTATATGGTCCATCGGTGAGGGACATGATTGATCCCTCACCCTAGAATAAAAAAAAAAGTAAAATAAGTGGGAAATGAAGGGTTTTTGTGGAGGATAGGCTCCTTTCTCAATATATAAAAGACATTAGGGTTTCTCTATTCATTCATCCACAAAATCGCTGAAAGTTGTCTAGGGTTTCTTCTAGTCCCAATCACGTTGCGCTTTCAATGGAGTCAGCTGCTGCTAAAAAGAGAAAGGTTAGCACCACCTATATACCTGATGATATTGCCTTCTCCATTCTATCCAAGTTGCCTTTTAAATCTATTAAGCGATTTGAATGCGTTCGCAAACCATGGTCTCTCTTATCTGAAAACCCTCACTTCATGAACATGTTCTATAAGAATCTTTTATCTAATTCTCACCGATGTCCTTATTACAACGGGGCATCTCTGATCCTAAAGGATTTAGAACTTGGTAAAGAAGTTTTCTATTCTATCAATGGCGAAATGTTTGAGAACAAAGTAAAATTAGATTTCTCAAATCCATTTGCAAACCGTTTCAATTTTCGTATTTTTGGTTTTGGTAGTATTAATGGCACACTTTGTCTCCATCAAGATCATTATTATGGCAAAACTCTATTGTGGAACCCATCTACACATGCAATCAAGCTAATTCCTCCCACTCCTGATGAGTTAGTTGAGTCGACTATCGAAGATGCTGAGGATTTTGTTAGTATAGATGATACTTCTTATCTTCATGGATTTGGTTACGACGATCTTAGAAATGACTATAATGTCATTTGTTATGTATCTATTAGGGGTGAACATGCTGGTTACGGATGTATGACTTTAGACCCATTCTGGGAGATATATAGCTTAAGAACTAACTCGTGGAGGATACTTGATGCTTTTGACATGCCTTATTCTTTGGCAGGTAATGACGGCACTCAAGTCTACATGGATGGTGTATGTCATTGGTTGTGTGAAGAAGATGAAGATGGTCAAGATGGACCATGTTTGGTATCATTTTACTTGAGCAATGAGCAATTCTTCATAACACCCACACCTTCATACTTGGATGATTATTTCGATGTTCAAGCATTGTGGATAAACTTGGTTGTGTTAAACGGGACCATTGCGTTGATCTCATATCATGAAGAGACGACAAATTTTCACATATCAATTTTGGGTGGATACGGTATAAAGGAGGCGTGGACCAAACTCTTCATGGTTGGACCGTTGTCTTGCATTGAGCGTCCTATCGGAGTGGGGACGAAAGGAGAAATATTTGTCGTCAGACAAGATAAAGAACTAGTTTGTCTTGATTTAAGTACTCAAAGGATTGTGGAGCTTGCTTACAAAGAAATGAATTCTATTGATCGGATAGTAATGTACTAGGAAAACATTCTTCCAATTGGAGGAATAAGTAATTAGTTATTTTTGTTGTTTTCAGTAGGAGCAAAATGATTGTGGTGATTGGGATATTACCTTGTATGCAAAGTGTCTTGTCAATTTGAATTCCAGAGATAGCTTGAATCGGTAGCGGGCCATTGTCCTTGTATCATCGCCGATGCTTCTGAGGTTCTGTTTTGGCTCATCTGATGCTGTTTTCTAGTCTGCTGGGGCTGTTTTCTGGTCTGTGATTGTTATTTCACTGTGGGTGTTCTGGAAGTTTCCTGGGTCGATCCCACCGTTTTTCTGTGCAGCCTTAAGGCTTGTTGTGTGTGGCTTCGTTGCGGCCTAGCATGGTTTGCCGAGTTCGTGTTTTCTTCTGTTTGATTGGTGGAGGCAGTTGGAGTATTTTTTGGTTCAGGTTTTTGACTGTATGCTGGGTCTGTTTTGCTTCCAGTAGGGGTGTTTGTTGTTTGTGGTTTTTATTTTGTTTTGTTTTTGGTGCTTTAGTCGAGTGTCCCTTTTGGTTGTATTACTTTATCAATTTTATTTTGAATGTTTAGACTCTTTCTATTTGCGAACTTTTTGATCTCCATATCATTGAAATTAATGATCTGTTGCCTTTAGAAATAAATCTATATTCATGCCACTATGTTTCGTTTTCTGCTTTATTTTTTCCTTTGCATCCCAAACCTAAATAATAAACTTGGCTTGTTCATGCTTGGTGGATTAGTTCAAATCAATTAATCTCTTCATATCTGCTATTTTGCTAAGAATCTTATCAGTTTGAGTTCAATTCTGATTTTTGTTGTGTGAAATATCATCGTTATTATGACGTCTTGAACTGAATGGCCATTAATGTAGCTTCAACAATCTACTTCATAATGTTAAACATGTTTCTAGTAATTTGGTCTGTCGCAGATGTGGTGATGCACATGAGATAGTTCATGTTCTAACGGACTGCAATCTTTCAACCTTAGTTTCGGAAGCACTTCATGTCACATATGTGTCTTCTTAACCATCTTGGATCATTCAGTTTGTTTAAAAAATTGGGCAACTTCCCATGATGCTCAGTTTTTTATTGTTACTTGTTGGTGCCGGTTGTAAGCCAGAAATGAGGATACCTTTAATGATAGAAAATGGCATGTTTGGTTGTGCATTCACCACGTTAAATCTCTCTTATTTGTTCCGAGTAATGCATCTGACAATCTGTAGTGCACACTGCACAGTTATTGCTCAAAGTTATGTTCATGGAGCAATGACAGGTTACATAAAAGTGGACTTCTCAACAGAAGTAACTTATAGATAAAGACTCAAGGAAAATGAGCACATGTTATTGTGATTTCTGAAGGTGCGGCGATATCCAACAAACACTATCCTTCTAGAAACAAGTTACTTCGAGATGTTGGGCTATGCATATTCCAAGAGATTAAGGCTTAATTTGTTATTTGCTCTATTTGCAGTATATGCCTTGTCCAATGTGTATATTATTATACTACAGAATTTCTCATTTATCCATTGATTACTATCTGAACTGTCTAGACCATCACCACTTCCACTTGTCTTCATATTTAATTTCTCTAGGATTGTGGCAGCATATTGTTTTTCTGTTTTTCTTGATTTTGAAATGTTTCCTGTTGTTTCGGCTTCCAATTTCCAATTGTTATCGTACATGTACACTCACATAGAAGTTTGTTTTCCATTAAACATCACAGAATTGTACATGTATGGTGCCGTTTGTAAGCCAGAAATGAGGACACCTTTAATGATAGAAAATGGCATGCTTGGTTCTGCATTCGCCAAGTTAAATCTCTACTATTCGTTTCGAGTAATGCGTCTGACAATGTGTAGTGCACAATTACTTCTCAAAGTTATGTTCATGGAGCAATGACAGGTTACATACAAGTGGACTTGTCAATGGAAGACAATTATCTACCCTTATATCTGAGTTCATTGGTTTTCTGTTTTTCTTGATTTTGATATGTTTCCCTGTTTCGGCTTCCAATTTCCGATTTTTATGGTACGCTCATGTACAAGTTTGTGAACTCAAGCTTGTGAACTCACGTACAAGTCGGTTTTCCATTAAACATCACAGAATTGTGTATGTTCAAGCGTGCACGCATACACACTCATAGGAGTTGTCAATAACCGAAAGAATATTGCCTTCTCATGTCTGCAATACAGATCCAACCTATATGATTCAAGCTGTTCCAAGCGATGCCTCTGACAATTTGTATGTATGTGAGTTCACTAAGCATGGCAATGTGTACTGCACACTTATTTTCACATTTCTTTGGTAACATTTATCACATTTTGGCTGCAAGAATGGTACTCTTTTGGCCAACTCTCGTGTTATGCAGAGAATCACATAGAGGATAATTCTTCAATGGAATGTTGTCTTGCATTGTGCATCCTATGTCGTAGTGGGGACGAAAGGAAAAACATTCTTCATAAGAAAAGATGAAGAACACTGAAATGATTGCGGACCTTTGTTATTTTTCCCTAACTTGCTTTCTATATCAATGAAAAGAATGATATTTTTCCCTAACCGAATGACCTCTAGTATCATGTAGCAATAACTTCTATATGAACAACTTGATAATCTAACGAGCAGCAAATCTCTCTTTGAAATTCTATTACATTCTTACAGCAATATGTATTCACTGTGTTTTTCTTTTGCATTCCAAATCTTAATTAATGAATGTGCCTTCTAATCTTTTGTTGTGGTTCTTGATGCGAGGATGTTGGAAATACGTAGGGTTAGCTTTCTTGTTCAGTGGCTAAAGAACTTGGTAATGTGCTTTGTGTTTCAAGCTTCTTTTGAGAATGCACATATTTCACTCTCTTGAACTAGTATCTAGCTGACACTAGTGAATGACTTTCTAGTCTAGTATGTTAAGTGTTTATTGTGTAACGTTTTGGATATTGGATATATGTTTGTGTAGCTGCTTATTGTTGTTATTTGTTAAAGTGAAGTTGAAATGTTTAATAATGTGAAAAGAGTTGAGCAAAGCAAACGGATGCATATATGATCAATACTAATTTAAGTAAGATAAGTTACTTTTCATCTTTACCATATGAAAGAGGCTTGAAGATCATGCACCCATTGCAAGATAATTATTGTGACTCAAGTGAGGCGAGAGGAAAAAGATGCGTCAATATTGCATTTGAAACGCCATGATGATGATCTTTTCCTCACAACATCAGTAGCATGTCGCATACTCTGCTTCTGTCTAGTACTGACCTGCTGCACCAGGTGCCATTTGGCCAGCAGGTGTCTTCCATGAAGCTCCACTTGGCTTTCTGTTTCGATAGGGTCATTCCAGACTGTGTTGTTATTGTAGTTGCTCGTTCTGGAAAGGATCCACTTTACCGGTTTTTCCCTTCTATTACCTGCAACTTCGATAGCACGTTAACATTTTTTGCATTATTAAATTTACATATCTATGTTTATTTATTCTGACAATTACTTTATTTGTTTAATGTTTTGACCCTGTAGGTTTCTTTATATTTTACCATTGTTTGTTTCAGATGTCTTCCCAACCCACATATCTTGTGCATTCTCCAAATATATCTTCAAGATGGGCTTCTTCATTTAGAAGACATTAATGAAAACATTATAGCGATCGGATTTTTATGCATAACATATTGCAGTCCTATGCATTCAACAGTATATGTAGCAGGGAGTTTCTGGTTTGATGTGACTTCTCTGTATGGGATGTTTTCTGTATCGAGTTTCTTGTAATCTTTGTATCCTTGTTCTTTACTTGCACACCTTATGCTTGTATTGAACTTATTTATTTATTTGAATGTTTACTTTCTTATTTTTGCAAGTTTGCAACCTAACTTTGTTTCTATATCTATGAAGAGAATGATCTTTTAGCTTTCTCTATTTGAACTTTACATTTTGCAAGCAATATCCATGCCTCTATGTTTATTTTTTCTTTTGTATTCCAAATCCCGATAATAAACCGGCCTGGTTCAAGCTTGATGGTTTAGTTCAAATCAACTAATATCCTTCATGTCCCCTTTATTGTTAACATTCATAACAGTTTAAGTAAATTTGCTCAAGACCATTAATTTATTCTGATTTCCATTCCGATTTTTGAAAATCATTCAACCAGAAAGGCTACATTTAATGCTTGTTCATGGCATAATATATTTTCAGCAACTTTTTTAATGTTATATAACCTTGTAGCTGAATTTTTGTGCTAATCTGTGAAAGTGATTAGATTTTTGTGATTCATGTTACTAATAAATGACTTGGCTGAAATCACAAAAACTCAAACTTATTTTAAGCCGCATGGATGAAATATGATAATGTATGTATCTCTATAATACACATCCAATTACTCGGTTATTTACTTTCCTACTTCTTGATAATACAAATTTCCATTTGTCAATCATGTAGCCTTATTTTACATACTGTGAAGTTATGGTGTTGTGCAAGGCTATTAGTTGTTGTTGAAAAAAGGCGGTGGTTGAGTTAGTCATTCTGTTTCGGAATTGGAAGGATGATGCGGTTGGACTGTAGCTTTTTTATACGTTGCGGGAGCTTAGATGTATTAGATTTGAAAGACTGCAAGAAAAAAGATCGGATACATGTACTTTGTGACAATTAGGTACTTTTGATATCAATTTCTCATCATTGTTCTATTATAACAGTGCCATCTAGTCGAATATCGGCTTGTTTGCAGTGAACTTGGTCAAACTTTAGCTTATATCTTTTTTGTGTTCAATATTTTGGTCACACTTCAACTTCAAAAGGTATCATAAAGATTATTATATAAGTTGAGTTCGGTCTTTGCAGTGGAAAACAGTTATAAATGTAATGTTTTGACTCTTTTCATTGTTGCTAAGTATAGTTCGTATGCTGAATTAATATGGTTGTGTAATGATGAATAGAAATTCAACTCCACTGCAGCATCATAATAAACTATGATGCAGCTTCATGATTGTTAAATAATAGCTAATCTATCGCTGGAGGAGGGTTGGTGGGTTTGGATTCCTGATGACCTTTAAATCGGCATACTCGTTGATTGCTAAGGAGCTGTTGAATGACACTAATCTTGAGACGTTGGAGACGAGTGTGTTTCATAGATTTAGAAAAGCCTGACACTGGCAAAAGCTATTGCTTTCTCATGGAAACTCCTTCATAATAGGATTCCTATGGTGTAATTTCTTTGCATGCATTGTGTCTTTTGCGTTGGTTCTGTGATCTCGCCTCGCAAGTTTGGTATGATGTCTGTCGATCGGTGGCTTGTTCTGGTTATGATTATTCCCTCGAATTTATTTATTCTGTTTGATTGTTCTGGTGTGTGTATAAGTTTAGACTTTAGATAATGCAGAGATTTGTAATGTTCTTTAACTTGTTGGATACACCTTGTGCTCGGATTCAAGATATTCTAACAAATTTTTCCGATTCAAACAAAAAAAATCCCATAGTATCTTCTGCAATGACTAGTCATAGTTTAGCATGTTAAAGTATTACGTAGAAAAACTGTGAAAATTGATAATTCGCATACATGTGAAGTAACGTCATCCAATATGTAATATCCAAACTTGGAATGCATGAATTTATAAGTCTGTAAAAAAAAATTCTTTCTATTTAACTGTTGATTTAAAAGGTTTTACAACTAGAGAGTTTACCTCAACTCGTTTTGTCTAGGTAAACTTACTCGTAAACTCGACTCGAGAACTCGTACGAGTTTACCTAAAATTAAAATTAAATAAAACTTATTATTTACATGACATATGTACGAAACTGTTTGGTTCAGCTTTTAAATCATTCAAAAGCAATTCTAGTAACTTCAAAAGTGAAAACTAGCAATTTCAACATGTTTGGTTCAGCTTCTCAAAATCAATTCTCATCTCCAAAAGCAATTCTGGTTGAACTACAATTCCTAACTTTTGAGTTTACTATAATCAATTCTCCATTAAATTTTATATTTTAATTATTACAACTCATTATTTTCCTTTATTATCCTTTATCAATTCTC
>Ga0099826_10000411_pt1 | contig 20228 bp, 7 predicted proteins | sample Mtrugardesep15_FD_76830 | JGI IMG/M metagenome (GOLD analysis project Ga0099826, IMG submission 76830) | Root nodule microbial communities of legume samples collected from California, USA - M. trunc garden sep15 | ecosystem: Host-associated > Plants > Roots > Nodule | place: USA: California... | reverse complement strand
TTTTTTTTTTTTTTTTTTTTTTGCTAATAACATAGTGTGTTGTTAATAGTAGTCTCTTCGTAAATAAATAATGATTTTTTATAGATATTTAAGAGGGAATATATTGAAATTGTTTTCATTCTGTAATGTCTGAAAAAAAATTAGAGCAGAAGGATATGTTGACTGTTCTGGTTTTAATCTGCTCATCAGAGACTTAGACCTTACTTTTTATTCAACACAAAACAAGTGCTGAGTGGCGAGAATAGGGGAATTGGAACAAAGTCAAAGGAAGAAAATATAATAGGGAAATTTAAAAGAGGAAGGAGGAGAGTGAATATGGAATGTGTTTTTATTAAGGTGAAAAATTATTGTGAAATTGAAGGGAATCATTTAAAAATTCCATAAATAAAAAAGGCAAGGAATTGTTAAGGGAATGGTATGTTTGGAGGTTTTTCAGAATCAATCGGTATTAATTTGAGACCAAAATTAGTGGGATCTTGCAATTGTGCAGTGTATTACAAATTAAAATCAAAATGCCTCCTCTCATTGTGGATTTTGATGATGGAATCGGCTCTACATATATGCAATTGTAAGTTCAGCCACAACATTTGAGAATTGAGTGTAGAAATATTGGTTTGATTAAAATATAGGGTCTACTTCAGGTTAGTACTACTATCACTACCTTCATCAAAATATTCTCTCATGCTCTTGAAGCTTTGTTGATATTATTTGTTTGACTTTTAAAAAACAATGGGTTTAAATAAACTTTGTTCCAAGGTTTTAAATATCGGTCGCCGTGTGAATTAATCCTTCATATGCTATTGGATTGGGCATGTCAAATAACCAGTGAGAACCGGTGTAAATAGGCCAAAGTCGGTGTGAACCGGGGGTTTCTGCAACCCGGCCGGTCTAATGTTTACCTTTTATTTATTTATTTATTTGTACCCAAAACTACATTGGAAATAGGACTCTGAGAAACCTGGAGTGTGACGGCTATGTGAGACTGAGAGAAGAAAACCCTAGCAGTGCTCCTATGCGAGAGTTAAAACATTGATTACTAGGATTTTATTTGATTTAATTACCTAAAAATATGGAGTATGATTTTATTATTTTTTGTTACAATTTCAATGTTTTTTGATGCCATGATCAAGTAAAAATAGGAGCAACATTTCGGTTGGAATTTGTTACAATTTCAATGTTAATATCCGAGTATTAAAGACATATTTTATTTTCTTTTACTAATATGAGTACTAAAAAGACATTGATTGCTAATGATTTTCTTTGATTTTATTTGCTTTTTATTTCTTTTTATTTCTGCAACTTTCATCGTATAAGATTGATATTAAGATACAACTTTGACTTCGGTATTAAATTTACTAATTGCATTTACTTATTTTAAAATTTAACTATTGTACTTATACTTTTCCTCAAAAAAAAAAAAACTATTGTACTTATATTTAGAATTTGAAGAATGAACTTTTTTTTTTGACAGAATGAACTTGATTTTTTTTTGAAGAATTTGTCAAAAAAAATTGACAGTTTTTAGGTGTCATGATTTTTTTTTATAGATTTTTTAAGAGATTGGCTCATTCGGCGCAATGCAATTTAATTAGTATACAATTTTATTATAGAGACCGAGTTATACGACTGAGTCATTTGGTTTAATCATATGCTAACCAATGATTTTGTGGTTCAACCAATGAACCATTGAACCCATAAAATCAACCTATTAAATTATTTCATTCTAGTCCAACCTTTATAGTCTATATGGATAAAGAACTGCATTTATGGTCTACCATTGTCTTATCTCAAAAATTCCAGTTCTATGTTTAAATATCATTCTAGCCAAATGCTAGGCAATTCTAAAGTTTTGATCATCACTAAATACAAAATTATATTGCACATTTGCACTAATTTTTGGTGTTAACCCTTCAGTTAATATGGAAAGATATGGAAAGGAGATCATAGTAATCCGGAGTTTTGAAAGGAAGTAGGTAAAACCTGATAAAAAAAATTGTTCCTTCCGAAAATCGAACTAGGGCTCTCAAGTATTATCAATATTGAGTTTGATAATGGAGAAATATATTGTTCAAAGAATATTTAATATTTTTTTGAGATAAACTTTCTCCTAATGCCATGCCATGTATTATATTATCTTTATAAAAACACTAAATTTTTGGTTGCCATTTTCACCATTCAGCATATTTTACATTAATGTGATTTTATGGAGTTTCAAATGCAGATAACAACTGAGCAGGTTGATCACATCTTCAAGACTCAATAACTAATCTTTTCAATGGCATTACAGCCTTTGTCTATAGTGATCTTACTGGTATATTTATTAGTTCATGTCATTTCATGCATTGCTTCTTATTGTTAATGTTTTGTGCCATTAATCCTTATACATTGAATATGTTTAACAAACATTTGTTGTAGGCATATGGTGCACTGATAACTCTTGTCTCATTGACACCATGCTGGTATGTCATGGTAACACATATCGAGAAACAAGTGAATTTGAGCTCAGAAAATATTGTAACCCAACTGCAATCAGAAATTAAGTACTCAGCTGAACTCTTGCATCCAATGAAATCATCATCAACAAATTTAGCAAGATTGTTGAGTTCAACACTTGATTCTACTAACATCTCTTTCTCTGATATTGAAACTAAGGTTCTCTTCAAACATGAAAATATATTACTATACTATTTGATTATTTTCTATATATATGAGTCTATATATTATATAATGATAATGATTTTCTTATGATTTTAATGTTTGTTTGGTAGGTTGCTCCATTATTATTTGAAGCATTTGAGACGGTTCCTCACTTGACTCAAATCTCATACATTGGAATGGAAGGTCTCTTTTTCTCATATTGCAGTGATCATGATCAAGCTCTTGCAATATACTCTAACTCATCATCAAATAAAATCTTATACTATGTCCATCCTGTGAATAATGAAACTGGAAAGGTTTTTGGAGAAGCCATAATATCAAACTCTTCTATCAGCACAAGTTGGATTGAGAAAGCTGCTAATCTTTCAATCGAATTTGCTTCATTGGGAACCAAGTGGACCAATGGACATGATCTTTTGTTTCTAAATTCTGCTAGAGTCGACAGAATAGGAGTGATCTCTCTAGGATTTTCAGCAAAAGCAATAACAAATTCTGTTACTCGTGTCAACCGTTTAGGAACAAGCACATATTTGGCTACAAAAGATGGACAAAATCTTGTGGAAGGGATTCAACATATTCGTTTGGTTATTTCTAATGATTCAGTTTCATTCCAATCAGTGAATGCAAATGGAGATGTGATAAAGAATTATGATGGTACTGTCTCATGCAAGGATGAAGCTACTGCTTCTAGTTTGAATATTCAAAATACTCAATATCTAATCCACTGCTCCCCGATTGATATATTGGGAATAGAATCGGTAAGTTTTAGTATTGAGCGAATAGGCACTTTAGTCCTTGAAATTGTATCCATCGGTCAAATTAATCTTTGATTCTTAAGAATTTGCAATTTTGTCCCTTAAATTGTAATACATCAGTCAAAAAGGCTAGGAGTTGAGTTCGTCCTTTAGGGAGCATGATATGATACGTTCAATAAAGATGTGTCAGTCGACATATGGACTTTGCATCACGTCTCCAAAGAAGTTGTCTATTATAATTTGTTGGGTAAAAAGGCTAGGAGTTGCTTTCTCAATTTTTATACCCTAACCAAAATCCAATAGAAAATCACGTCAAGTCGCTCTTCATATAACATGTCAAATCACGCTCTCTAACTATTGATCTTTATAGAGGGATATTTTTAATTGATATGTTACAATTTGAAGACGAAATAGCTAATTCATAATGTCAATGACTAATTTGACTGATGATTACAATTTCATGACTAAATTGCCTATTCATTCTTCTAATCTGTAACTATGCCACTAAAATAGGTAATAAAGTGTAGTAGTGTAGGTCTCCCTAGTAATAAACTACTTCATTAATAATTTTATATGCCATTTTAATTTAGCTGGATGTTTTTTCTGTTGTCACTAATTTGATTATGTTTCAGGTGTATGTTTTGGCTGTACCAAGAAATGGATTTGATGTGAGTTACAAGAAAATGGGATTGGCTCTATTGAATGTGATGTTATTAATGATACTTGTTGCTGTCTTAGGTTTTCTATTTATAGATGGTAGAGCCATAAGGAGAGAAATGCATTTGTGTGCCTCACTTATCAAACAAAAAGAGGCCACTCACCAAGCTGAGAGAAAAAATATGAACAAGAGCCTCGCCGTTGCTAGCGCTAGCCATGACGTTCGCACTTCTCTCGCAGGCATTACTGCCCTCATAAAAATTTCATCCAAGTTAGTTCCACCTGGTTCAGAATTGGCTTCCAATTTAATCCAAATGGAGGATTGTACACAAGACTTACTAGGTAACAACATCATTGGTTCATTTTATGCTGCCCAATTTTTCTGATTGTACTTATTATGATAATGTAGGAAACACTACACCTGGAGTACTTTAAATTAAGTTAAAGGACTAATTTGATACTAATAAAAGATACATCGCTAATTTTTTTTTTCTGTGTACAATTTTGCTTAGGACTATTGAACTCTATACTTGACACAAGCAAAATTGAGGTAGGAAAAATGGAACTTGTGGAAGAAGAATTTGATTTATCTCATTTCTTGGAAGAAGTGGTTGATATATACCATCTTGTTGCCATGGAGAAAGGTGTAGATCTTGTATTGGACCCTTGTAATGGTTCTGTAATAAAATATTCGCGCGTGAAAGGCGACAGGGGAAGACTTAAACAAGTTTTGTGTAATTTACTGAACAATGCTGTCAAATTTACAAATGAAGGGCACATAACGGTTCGAGCATGGGCTCGGAAGCCAGCATTAAGTAACTCAATAATCAAGACTAACCAAAATAGTTTCATGAAAAAATTGTCAAGGTTATTTTCTAAGAAAAAAAATGAAGCAGATGAGGACATAGAAAAAACTATGAATTCAATTCGACAAGATCCTCAGCGTTCTATGGATTTCACATTTGAAGTTGATGATACAGGAAAAGGAATTCCTAAAGAGAATTACAAGTCTGTGTTTGAGAATTATGTTCAAGTCAAAGAAACTAATCCTGTTCAAGAAGGAACAGGCTTAGGACTTGGAATTGTGCAGTCTTTGGTAGGTACTATGACTTATTTGTTAATATTACAACATAATTGTGAATTGTTTATTTTATTTTTTTCTTATTTTTTGTAGGTACGTTTGATGCATGGAGATATTGAAATTATGGACAAGAATATTGGTGAAAAAGGAACATGTTTTAGGTTCAATGTGCTCCTCAGTTTATGTGATGGTGAAACAGTGACAGATTTTAGCACAAGGGAAGGTCTTGAGTATGGAACAAGTAACAGTACTCAAGCTCAAGGGAGAACCACTCATGCTACTAGTTCTAGTTCAAACATTTGTTCCATGAGTCCCATGTATCATATGTGCAACTCTAGCCCTAGGCTCGAGGCATCCCGTGTTGTTCTTTTCATTGGAAATGTGGAGCGTCGGAGGACTTGTAAAAGGTTTATGAAGAGCTTAGGGATTAAAGTTAAGGTTGTGAAGTGTCAAAAAGATTTGTTTGATACTCTAGAGGAGATCAAACAGAAGGGTCGCCGTTCAAATGGCCCAAATTCTCCAGAATCCTCTTCCAATTTCAGTTCTTCTCATTCCACATCTCATAATTCATTTTCTAGAGCTAAAGGTGTTCCCTTGAGTTTTATGGATGGAACTGAGTATATGTCTCCAGTGTTCAAAAAGACAAACTTCGGAACTGTAGCATGTTTCGTCTTGATTGTCATCGATGCAAATGCAGGATCATCACTTTCTAAACTCTTTGGAATTGTATCCAAATTCAAGAAAGGCCTTTTGAACTCTTGTAACGTTGTTTGGTTGGATAATCCACATATGCATCGTATTGATTCTAGAATAATTGATCAAAATGACATTGTCATATCGAAACCATTTCACGGTAGTCGTTTGTTCCAAGTCATAATGCTTCTTCCTGAGTATGATAATGGTAGTGTTTGGCAAAGCATTAAGAAACCTCGCACTAGAAATTCTCCGGTTCATCAAGGAGAAATTCAAGAATGTGAGGACTCAAGCTGTTACAAACCTTTGCATTGCAAGAAGTTTTTGGTTGTCGAGGATACTAAAATTTTACGTGTTATAGCGACAAATATACTGGTTTCGCTTGGAGCGACTGTCGAGCAATGTGAGAATGGCAAAGAAGCTGTAATGCTAGTTGTTGAAGGTCTAAAAAGGGATGATCCTAATTCTCCTTATGATTACATCTTAATGGATTGCCAGGTATAATGACCATGTACTATGTTTTTTTCTCCTCTTCTTCTGTTACCTTTCTCAAACTTAGGAAATAATGAATTTTCATTGTTAGAACAATGTGTTTTAATTTTTTATACGATAAACGAATTCAACAGATGCCCGTGATGGATGGATTTGAGGCAACAAGGCGGATACGAGAGATGGAGAAGCCGTTCGGTGTTCGCATTCCTATCATTGCATTAAGTGCAGATATTGATAGATCGACGACGATGACTGGAATGGACTTTTATATAGAGAAACCACTTAGAAAAGAGCATTTACTTGAAGCCATCAGAATTTTAAACAGTAAAGAGTAACATACTGTAGAATAAGTTTTTTCTGTTATGCATACTTTTTACTTCATTTTAGCATAAACTAGAGTGAGTATTTTTTTCATAATTTTGAAGTTCTTACGAAGAGAGTTCAACTTTCAAATAGTATTAGTCATGTGACAATGTTTACTTGCACATACAATCTGTTCTGATTGCATTTCTTCTTATTCTCAATTTCTCTTTTTAGTGATAATGTTACATAGCTTTTATTCTTTTGTAAATATTTTAAAAGAATATTGCTATTCAGACTTTCATCTTTTTCCACACCCGCAACGTCTGGTGGTTATTCACATTCAAAAATGTGGTTAAATATTTCAGATGTTTAGATGGTTAATTTAATTCAAAGTCAAATTATATGCTAATTAATTCAACTATATGATTAACAGCAATTTCATAATTTTCTAAATGATCTAAATTAACCATATACTTACGGGAATTATCCATAATTTTGCATGTAAATGTTGGGAAAATTGGGTGTCCATGAAATATTTTTGTATTTTAAAACATTTTGCTATAGGTCTCAAGATATTAGTTAACATTAGTTTTTTCTTCAAATTTTTTTTTAGGTTAAGTTAGTCTTCTTGCATTCTGGAGTTAATTTGTCGCACTTAATTATATCGAACAATGAATTCTATCCAACACAAGAAGTGTCAGGAGAGAACTCAGAAGTTTAAACAAACAATTACAAAAACAAAACAGACAAAACACAACAAAATTAAAATATTAAGTGAGAAACCCCTAGTACGTTAGGGGGTTAAGCCACCGATTATGAAAATCAAAACTAAAATTAACATTATTCGCTTTCAACCACAAAAAAAATATAGAAGTTTAACTTTGTCTAACAAGTGTTGCAAAGATTCCTCCTTATGTTAAAAAATGCAACCGTTCATTTTCTTTCAAATTAACCAAACACACGATAACCAAATCAAATGTAAAGAAAACCATAAAGGTTTTGTAAAACCTCTTAATAACCATAACAAATTTAATAAAAAGGGCATATCCAATGTCGAAGAAGATGTCACATACTACCAAAGAATTCACATCTCAAAAGTAGATGTTTGTCGCTTTTCTACACACCGCAATCACTCACACAAAGCTGAAAAATAGACTGGTTGATACCTCGCTTGTCCGAGTTATCCTTGGCAGAACTCCAATTTCAAAGTAAACGCTATAGAAAAAGAGAAACTTTTACCCGTTGCTCAATTTTATTTTTTGACACAACTGACAACCCCTTGCTCAATTTGAAGGTGGTCATATAATATGTAGATAGTAAATTCTGCATTGGCTTGACTTTCTATTTTCTGAGAGTATTCTGCTCTTTAATTTTTTTCCAAAAAACTTGGAGAAAATTGTTAGGTTTAAATATATTCCTAGTCTTTATAAAATCTCGAACTCAATAAATTTTATTTACTTTTGGTCTCTTTTTCATTTTATAGAGATTTATCTTTATGCACATCAATTGTTTTAAACAGTTTTCGAAATAAGGTAAAAGTTAATCTAAATTATTTTTTTGACTAAATTTGAAAAGTCATGATTTTATAAGCACTAAAAATATTTTTAATCCCGTTTTTTCTTATAAAAAGCAAATTTTATAAGAATACAACACCTGCAATCTGTTTGAGCAGTGATAGTTGCATACTTTCTTTTGTTATCTTTGGACATTATCTTTGTGATAATACAATGTTTAAATTTATTGTAACACACCATCAAAACAACATTAGGGTTGAGGCTGAGGGGGCAACAATAATGTAGCAGATACAGCATGATAACACATCATACAAGAACAAAAGTGTTGGAACAGAAACTTTTCAACAAAATAAACAAGTCAAGTTTCAAAAGCAACAAAACCAAAATATTATTCAACAACCTTTCATCATTAATAAACCAAGTACAAATCTCTATGGGATTTCACATCACAACCTTCCTCAAGTGATTTCACTAAATTAATTTGTTACAATACTTCAATTTGCGTACAAAAACTAACAGACAGCATCATCTAACCTTGATACATGGCATGTATTCTTTTGCATCTGATTAAAATTAATGATGGATGCATCCAATAACTATTCATGCATGTTCACATCACACATTATGTTATTTGTGTCCCTCATAATGAATGTTTTCATTTGGTCCCATCTTTATCCACTTTATTGTATATCTTAATCAATCGGGCTTGGGGTCACTTTCAGCATGTGCTAAGTTTGATGCTGAACCAACTACTTACCCTGCTTTTTTTAATTCTATCCCCTCATTAATGTTGATTTTGTTGCCTAATATTTAATTGAATGTATATTATGAATATTGATTTACTTGTTTCAATTTTTTTATTAATTTCATAAACAACTCGATCTTGGAGTTATTTTGTATATAATCTATGGATAATTTCAACAATTTAGAAATGTACAAGCTTAACATCTCCGTTTGAGTGAAAAAAAAACCTAATATCTCAAACCAGTTTCTGTTTAAGTAAACTATTACAACACTGCATATTTACACTCACAATTAGGGATGAGAATAGATCGACTTAAGGGACCTACGACATAACTTATTATAGGTCTAGTTAGGTTTATTTTACTTAAATAAAAAAAGATTTAGACTTTTTAAAAGAAAAACCTATTTAGTTAAAAGGGCTAAGCCTCGAGCCATATAAAAAGTCTCCTACGCCTATCAAGTTGACATACTTAAATAAATATGAATAATATTATTTATTATTTTTTTTAACAAGTTAAAAAATGAAATATATTAATCTCATAAAAAAAGTCCTTTCAACACAAGGTGTGCCAAAAACAGACTTCTCTAATCATTACAAAGTCATGTACCACAATAGAGAACTTAAAAGACAAGGAAAAAACAAGCTAAGATATTGTTATTAGGCATTAGAGAGGATTAAGTCATCAATTATGATAGTCAAAGGCAAAAGTCATGTATCTCGCTTTCTACCACCAAAAATATTGAAGCTTAATTTTATCACTTAACGTATATACAAACTTTCCTCCATGTCCTGAAAAATATGCCTATTTATTTCTTTTCAAGTAATTCAAACAGTAGTGAGTTATATAATGGTAAGACTCATGCGAATTTGATTTGAGAAGCCACCTAAAGTAGTAAAATGCAAATGTTGATCTCATAGATAGCTCGGATTTACCGTAACAAATCCTAGCCAATCAAAGATTAGTGACCAAATTTTGCCAAATAAAGTACATATGACGAACAAGTGATCCACATCTTCATGCATTTCGCACCCTCCAATACACTAATAATATTATTTATTACTAACGTTATTATATTAAATTTCGTACCTTGAATTATGATTGTGTTTACATTTATAGTAATTTAAGATTATTAGTATACATAAATAGGATATAATGTATCATTAAATTCTCTAAAAATTCATGTTAAATATCAAAAAGGAGTTTAATAGTTTGATAGTTTATTAATTTAAACTAAATCAAATTACTTATTTAAAGATGTTTATATAAAATAGACGTCTAAACAGACTAGAAGGTCATACTAGCTTTTAAACGGTTAGGCTCAAGCCTACAAATTACAAGTCTTTGACAGATTGCAGGCCAGACTTTGAGACTTTCAATTTTTTGAAAGGCAAGAGATATACCTTATAAAATCTAACTCGATATAGCTTATTCTCAACCCTATCCATAATACATATTTTTTCGATCTCTAATTATAAGACTCACTATTGATATTTTTGCTTCCTTTTATATACGACTTTTTCAAAAATTATATATACACTAAAGATTTATTTACAAAAACATTTTTATTTAATTTAAAGTTGGGAGGTGTAATTTTTTCTCTCTCTTATGATATCAAAGTAATTGTAAGAGCAATTATGGAAGAGAAATGTTTTTGGACAAGTTTAATGATTTTTTTTGGTAAAAAAGATGTAGACATTTAACCATTTTTGTAATATTGTAAATGAATCATATAACAAAGTAAGGAGAATTACAAATTAAATCTTACATAGTATATATACTGTGTGGAAGTTATTTGGAATCCACTAGCTAAGAAACAAAAGTACGTGAGTTTCATCGTATTAATCATCATGGACCAGCTTTTAGAACCCATATCCACCTAACAACCTATTTCGAATCCAAATAATGTCGATTTATGTAGCTTGACAATTACAAGTGAACAACCTGGGTAAATGTGTTTTTTTAAGCAAAACCACTTTTTAAATGTCAATGTCACGTAATACAAAAGTTTCCTTGATTGCCAATCTTAAAAAAAGCCACTAATCTTTCATTACATGACATAAAAACTATCACATGGTGAATAATAAATTATATTGTTCTATCAAAAAAAAATTAAAAACAAGTGATGTAATGTAACGAGATAAGGAATCAATTTGGAAAAGAAAATAGAATGGACAAAATGGGAATTAAAATTGGTAAATTCATTGAAGTGCATCATGTGTCAAGATTAATTGCTAATAGTCATCCATCCTTGTCCATTCGTGCTACTTTTACACCTACCAATCAATTCATCGTTAAAAATAAATTGATTCCCTTTTGAAATGCCACCATACAAGTGATCAATTAAATCTTGTTAAAAAAGTATACTGTACCATTTATTTTCCCAGCCTCTTCACTTTAAATAGATTTAAATGTACGCAAGGTGCATCAAAAAAAATTGTGTTAGAGTATTTCTTGTACTGTAATTACTATTTATTTGTCATTGGAAGAGAAAAAAAAAAAACATTAGAAGATAATAGACTGACCTATTTAATATATATGTAAAGATATGTTGTGTACTAATGAATGATCGAAAATATGGTGAGCAACACTAGTGTCCATGTTATAAATGTTTGGGATTTAATAGGTACAACCTGCTGGTTGTTTTTCGACTTGAAATGACTTACTAGAAACAAATTGTCCTTCAATTACTTGGCCCATTTTAAATTGCTACACTCAACATCACTGTTTATGTTAGTGTTTATTTTCCCTTCATCAACCTGTCCATGTGAAACCTATAGAAGAATCTTCAATTTCAAATGAAGTTTTTAGTTTCTATAACTTCAATTGCATATTTGCATTTGAGAATTGACTATCTTCATACATCAATGCTTAGAAATTAGGCAGGAAGTACTCTTCACAAAAGTCGTTTAACATACGTACATAGATATATACATTATTCAATCATGATCGGATAGTGTATTCAATATATTTACAAGTTATGTTTATAATAACGACTGATAGAGTATTTATATTTCTATTTGCGTGTACCAGTGTAATAAGTATCCCACGTATATTGAGACGATATGAAAACAGTCATGGACGATACGTATCAGGGTCTATATCCAAATGACCATGTATCATAGACGTATTTTATGTATTGTCGGTCAATGTATACAACTATATAAACTAATCTAAAAGATTAATCTTTTCAGATGTTTCTTCATACGCATCAATTTGGGCTTCGTGCACTAAATATGCATTATTTTTTTATCTGCCTTGTTAGGTAACTTTCATATATCTGTATAGCTAACTAAATATAATCAATTACGATTTTAATAAATTTTAGGTACTATCTGATCTTGTCTTTAATATAATAAAAATAACTGTTCTCATCTTTATGTTACTTAGCTACATGCAGATTGTGATTTCAATTGTAATTAATTGGATCAAGAACTTCACTGTCTGCATTTTCATAATTATATTTACAGGTGTACTTTTTTAACCCACAACCATTTACAGCTGCAGTTAAGTGAAACCAATGGTAAAATGGGCTATATTTTTTAAATGTGAATTAGCAACTAGCAAGTATATTGTGAAATTAGAGAAATAAAAAAATAGAAAAAAAGTTAGAAGTTCTTACTTTTTCTATATTTTGTGAATTGGTAGTTTAGCACTTAAGCATGCTAAGACTTTGTGAACTTTTAGTTTTGTTTCCTTCTGCCAATTTGATGTGTGAGTTCATAGTCAATGATACAGTTATCTAGGCTTCCATTCACAAAATAAAAAATAATAATCATAGGCTTACATGAATGCAATCTTGAAAAAGTATTGCATGAGTGGAGTATAAATTCTTTCCCTTTTTGCTAGAGTTTAGCGGTAAAACTAACATTCTAAAAGAGTTTAATGGTAAAACTAACACATACTAAATGTTTAAAAGTAAAATTTTGTGAGTTTAAACCCGCTTCTACATAACTAGTGTTCCTCCAATTTTTTACTATCTGAGTTGCACACATGGGACGAGGACGACTCCTTTCTATTAAATTCAAAAAGAAAACTAATTTTGGTTTTAATATATATAGTATAACATACACATTTTAAAAATTGTATATATAGACACTAAAATTATAATAATAGAGATTTTATTTCTATTAACAAATAAGATGATCTCTACAGAAGTGAGTGTGACCTTGATTCATAAAGTCTGATGTATAACCAACATTATCACTTGTTTGTTTCATAAAGTCTAAACTAAACCCGAAGATTAGGTTGGAATTTCTTTGGCTTTTGTAGTTGGTGCTAGACGCACGTAACTTAAGGTGGAACAAAGCTCTTCTATATATATAGTTGAAGACTTGAAGTTGATTTGGTTATGATCAAAAGAAAATTTATTATTAATTGAAGAAATTAGTAATAAATTTCTTGCACTCCACGGCACTTGTTATACACAAACCTCTTTGAAAATCTCTGGTGGTTGATTACGACAACGACTATCACCCATGCAAAACGTGCGGTCACATATGAGGTGGATGGGAAAGCGACTCATTTGTAGGGTTAATGTATAATCCTATCAAGTTTCTAACATCGTTGATTAGTGATCAATATCCACTGAAAAATTTGTGGACGCACAAAGTGAATTATTCTATTTCAACTAAAAAAAATCATACACAAGAGTTGGCCATTTTAATACAATCATCGAGGTTTCTTACGCAGCATGTGAAACACATGAGTGGATGGAAACAAATCATAGTGTACAATGATTAATTTTCTATTAATGCGTGTATATGTGATAACATGTTATTTTTCTAATAGTAAAGTAAAATGTAGTAGAGAGATAGTTAGTATACGGGTACCCCAATTCAATACAACAAAATGCCCAAAACAGAGAGCCTAAAACGCTTAACAGAAATAGGAGACAATGACATGAGTTCTTTCTCCAAGAACTGACAAATTGTTTCATACAAACATGGTGGTGCCTTTCACTACCATGAGCAAGAGGTAGCCTTTTGGCTAAAATTCTCTCTAATAGAAATGTACATTTTATATATTTGTTATCTTAGTGTTGTTAATAATATACATTTTGCTACTTCAAACAAATTTGATGGTCCAATGAGATTTTCTTTTGAAAAAAACAAAACGATATTCATTCATTCAAATCGATAGAGTACATCAGATACAAAAATCACTAAAAACGTAAAGGGTGAATCTGCGATCGGCAAAATGCCTACAAATAATATGATAAAATATAAGTCACTGAAATATCCAAGCTTTCGGATCTGCAACGTTGACGCCCAAATCATTGGTTGAATTTGTAATTGACGGATGTAGATCTTCCAATAGGAAATAAACGAACACCGCAACAAGACGCGAAATCAAACGCCGCACAAGACGACGAACAACACAACGCCGCACTTAGAAGACGAAATCACAAAGAAAACAAAAGGAAAAACTTGATACGTGTGAAAACCACTTATTTAGATTGAAAGAAAAGGAGAAAAAAAGATGTAGAAGAGGTGATTCTATGTCAAAAATGACATAAAATCACCCCTCCTCGATGAACGAAAAAGAAAAAAAGTTTAAAGAAAAGTTAAAGTTTCTCTCACTAGAAAACTAGGGCCGACTATTTCACAAAATTAATCACTTCTCGATGGTCCAATGAGATATAATATTAAAAATGACGTTGCAAATCTATTTATTACTACATAGTCGTTTATGATGAGTTTATTGTCGTTTTTTATTTCTTTGTTCCTCATATTTTTATATAAAAGATCATGTGAATAAATGTCTTGAACATTGTTTAAGGAATTGATATAAGAAATATTTATTTAGAAAATACAAAGTAAAACACTTATCAAAGTAATAAATACTCTCTCAAAAAAAAAATCAAAGTAATAAATACGTTATTTTTTTATATAAAATTTATCTTTTTTTTTTAAGGATAAAATTTATCTCTTTTGACTCCTTAAATTATGTCATAAGGACACTTGTTAATACTTTTTTTATATAAATGAACTTTGTGATTTTTTCGCTTATTAATTAAGTTTAATATACTATTTTAGTAAATATATTATATATTTTTTCTTTATATTTTGCCCCCTTGTACATATTATACTAGCATCGTCACATGATACCAAAATGATATGTGGAGATGGCCGAGGACATGTTAGTGTATTCTCGAATGAATTGTTTTATTAGAACGTCATAATACATGCAACCGTATACATTTATTGCACCGTATACATTTATTTATTTATATAAATAAATATTATACCTTCTTCATGTATTATTGTCATTGTTCTCCATAAAAAATATCAATAATGCAATAGTGAAAAATATCAATAAATAACAAAGAATTAAAAGAGTGTGTAAAAAAGTCTAGCATATTATTCCTTAGACTATATTATTTAAACCCTAGTGATCATCATATATATTATTATTGTATGTAACCCGTGCTTGGATCCTATACATTACCACATTGTAGCTATAGATGATCCAAGTTCTATGTAAAACTAACCCCTAGACGGTTCAATTATTGCACTCTTTGACAATTTTAGTCCTTTCCTCGTCAATATATACAGATGCTTATCCTGAGTCCTTGATCACTATCTCCCAAAACGTCATTTTGATTTAATGGGCTTCAAGATAATGTTTACATTTTTTAAGTATTTTTTAGCAACTAGTTCATAGGATTCCTTTTAAGTGACGTGTCAATATGCATTAGTTTTGAGCGTTGAATACTAGCTACAGCCTACAAAGATGAAAGGTGAGACGTGGCTTAATTGAATGCACTAAAGGAAATAAATAGAAAAATTACTAAATATAGGAAATAAATAAAGAAATTACTAGAAAACTGTGATAGAAGAATTAGAAGAAGAATTAGAGGGTTCACCTACACATATACCGCAAAGAATGGTGCTGAATGTTGTGTCTAAAGTTCTAAACTCGAGGTTGATAAACTCTCTCACAAAAAGGATATGTTCAACTGAATACTAAAATAGTAAGGCATTAGATAAATTAATTAAATTGCATTATACTAGTACTATAGTACAAATTCAAGCCTATCATCATTCATCATAAATCAGTGGCTAAAGTGTTATTATCTTTAAAAATCTATGATTCAGTAAATTTTATAATTAACAATTTGATCCCATATGGGATTAGCTTTGTTCTTGGAAACAGAAATTAGAAGAAACTATTGTGAATATTAAACTAGTATATGAACATGTCTTCCGGTTCTGGACAATTACCATATCTTCCATTATGTAACTTTGTTTATATTAATTTGGATGCATTCAATTCTATGCAGGCCTGACACATGCATGAACATGAAGTTTTTCATTTTTTTTAATCACAAGAGTAACCTTTTTATGACGGCCAGACAATTGTTACAATGTGAGGAAATATATTATAATAAAAAAGTTGACAATTGTTATTATTTTAACTATTATAAACAACTATAGAGTCAAAAAATATGTTTCCCACTGTAATGTAATATATCTTTATGCAAAACTTTGTAAAATACAGATACTCCCATATCCCTTTCGTATAAAAAAAACATGATATTAATTACCTCTGATTTTTGTGATGGTGAACCTTACTATATATATCCGATCCCAAACCAAATATAGTAATACTATACGGTAATCCAATTATAGATACATCTAAATTTGACTTACTTACCAAAAAGATGTGGTATTAATGTTGGAAGATATTTGAGAATCTTTTAATTATGAGGTTATGGTTAAAAAAAAAACTTTCAAAAAGGCATCCTCTATCCTTCAAATTTTGTAGAATTTAACTAAAAGATTCCTTCACGCGTAATGTAAAGACTAATATTTCAAATCTTATGAAATTCAATTAGGCGGAAAACTCTTCATATAAATTTTAACGTTGATACATACCCTATAGCGGAAAAAATTCTAATCAGCTTATGATAACCTCTTGAATAAATTTTAATACACTTCAAAAATTTAGTCTTGAATTTTCGAATCTAGGATACTTTGGGCAACAACAAAAAATTGACTCATAATCAGGGTCGGTCCAACATATCAAGAGGTCTAAAGAAAATTTTATAATAAGACATTTTGAAATAAAAAAAATAACATAATGCTAATTAAAAACATAATAAATAAAATTTTGTTGAATCCACAATTTGACCTTAGGATTTGAGGCCTTAAATTTGAAGCTAAACAAAATTGATCATTAATAGGTCATGTTATATGCTTATAGCTAAATTGATTTATTTTGAGATCTTTTTTAACCCAAAATCTTGAGGCATAAAGCTCTTGCTTCGGTGCCTTGACCCTTAGACCAGCCCTGTCATAATATATGGTCAGTCGGGCCATTGGAACAACTATTGTTATTTGATTCTGAATAGAAAAATGTTAACTTGTGGCTTAAGGACATAAAATAAGAATTTAAAAAATATATTAAAAAGTAAATGCTATATTGAAAAGATAAGTTTTTAAGTTTTTAAGGTTATGAATGCACAATTTTCAATGTTAAATTTTTACATTTAGTTTCTTACATTGGGTCTTAAGCACACAAGTTAACAAGTCATTTCTAAATATTAGCTCTACCAAAACAATTTACTCTTCCGATAACTTCAAGAAAGTGAGAATTAGAGTGGTTGTTCAAAGAGAAATGTTAACTAGTGATATCTGAGCACTAGTTAAAAATAACTAACATAAAAATTTTGTATTGAAAAGTAAAGAAAAGTGGAATTGTTCAAGTTTATGAAAGTCAAAAAATTGTTGTTTTTACGAAAAAAATTCTATGTTTTCCTTAAGATAGTTATAAATATGAAGTGTATATTTGCATGTTTAAGAAGAAGACATTATATATCTGCCCAGCTAAAATTTTCTAAAGCAATTGAAATTATTTATATGCTCAATAGTCTCGAACGTGTGACAAATAACAAACTACAGACAACTTCAACATCTACCTTCACGTCTAGCGTGGGTTTAGGTTCAATTCTCACAGTAATCTTTATACCATGTTAAATGACCTTAAATTTCATCCTAAATGCTAACTGAAAGGATAAAGGCACCCAAACATGTTTAACCACCTAAAAACCTAAACAATATAGAACAAATAACTAACTACAAACGACTTCAAGATCAATCACTATTTTTCGCAATTGTAAGCTGCTTTGTTGCGAAAGTACGACTTCATAGTCATGATTCTATATTTCATGGGTTGAAGTCGCACTACGAACTTAATATTGTGGTCACATGCAGACAAATGCAAGAAATGTAGCCACATTGTGGCTGTGAAGACCTCCAAACCAACAATATTTGTGATGAGGTACTACATGTCTTAATTATGCCCTCGAGCCACACAAAAACAATATATGTAGACGAAGCCGCAAACAACATAAAAAAATTGTCCGGTTTAACACATTGCTAATTGAACTAGCTAGGTCTTACAAAGTATGTCCTCATTTTTAGTTCTTGTATAGCATTAGAAAAATTCAAATTCTAGTAGAACAGAGATAAGGTCTTCAATGAGATTATACAAATTAGAAAGCGACGCTCTCCACCTTCTTGTAATCCGGTTTTAAAGGATAATACACATTTACAAATTTATTTTTGGGTCTTATTTATTTTTTCTATAATTCGAATATCATCTGCGCGCAACTGTGTAGACTAATCCTTCAAACATTGTGGAACTCAAATAGACGATAAACTCCCTAAGAGGTTTAACGCTGCCGTATGCACAAGGCTTTTCGGGCCTTATTTCATCAAATGTAGAAGTCTCAACACATAGTGATCGTTATGGACCCTTGTTCTATGACATGACATATAATGAAATTCTTACTTCAAATTTTAGTTAACTTTAATTACTGTGACCTACGTTATATTAATTGTGGCATGCTACATTATATTTTCCTAGGCCTGTATTTTTCTTTTTATGCCGTTTTTGCTCAAAGAGTAATGGATTAGGGTGGTGATTTCTGAGATAAGTATGATATATCTATGGCCAATATAATTTTAAATATATAGATTCTATAAATCATCATGATATGCAGATAATGCCAATTTTCCAGCTGGAGAAAACATGTTGATAAGTGAAGAAGCAATCAACAAAAGGGATATATGTATGATTCACTAGCTAGCCAAACGTGAATTAATTGTCTTTTAGCTAATTTCTTTTTTTTCATTCAGAAAAAAGAAAAAAAACTATTACTTTTTTTATTCGTAAGTCTAATAATTTTAATCGGTGCTAGCTATAGTATACCTATTTCCAGGAATCTTCACTGTATAAAAAAAGCACTTAACTTTTTTGCATGTATTTGGAAATTAAAATAAATTATACCACGTTGTTTAGATTCTGTTCAAATTCGATTTTTGTTAGAAAAATATAAAATAATGAAAAAGAGCTAATAATGTCAATGATATATATGCACCGCTTCAATTAATCTAGACATGCATAGGGTTCCTTATTATTATTGTACAGTATAAAATAAGTAAAGGGACAAAAAATAGAACATGGTGGAGAGACAGAACAAACTTGGTGCAGAAGCATGAGATAAAGACAGATTGGAAACATGCAAAGGAAACATTAGCAAACAACAACGAGGCTTCTCATCAACTCTTCTATTGCGCTCTTCCTTTCGATCTGGCAACTACTTCATCCATCTTAGAAATATATATACTAAATATTAAAATGGGAAAAAGTGATAAAGAACTAACAAAAAGTTCCCTCAAAAAAACCAAAAAAAAACTAACAAAAAGTCGCACACAATTCTTGATTAACTTAGACGCCAAGAGTTAAAGTGGTAGTTGAGTGTGTAAAGACTATCTGAACAATTGCCGGAGATAAAGAATAATAAAACAGTTTCCTTGAGTTTAGTTTGGTATAGACATTACGCAATATCTATTGAGATTGAGATTTAAACCGCATACACGCTACTTAGTCATCTTAAAATGTATTAAATTTCTAGTTACTGAACTATTTGATTTAAGAAAAAATATTACATCAAAACATAATATCTATACAAGTATGAAGGCAATACAACTAATTTTTAGGCTGGACTTTTCCTTTTTAATTTTACCCCTTCATCTATGCTATTTTATCATCTTTATTTAAATAATTAGTTAAAAAAATTAAGTAAATTTCATTAAAATAGGACAATCTCCAACAATAGAAGGAACAATCAAAAACAATATACAGTACTTAGATGAGATGACATAGGTCTCTTCTAACTTAACCAAGGTCCTAGATTCAAATTCAGACTTGGACATGCAACAACGTTAAAACTATTAAGGAGAGCTTGCCGCCCATTTAAATCTCACAATATTACTCGAGGGATTAGTATCTTAGTTGCGCACAAAGGATACCCGATGTAAAA
>Ga0099826_10000410_pt1 | contig 20245 bp, 8 predicted proteins | sample Mtrugardesep15_FD_76830 | JGI IMG/M metagenome (GOLD analysis project Ga0099826, IMG submission 76830) | Root nodule microbial communities of legume samples collected from California, USA - M. trunc garden sep15 | ecosystem: Host-associated > Plants > Roots > Nodule | place: USA: California... | reverse complement strand
GACTCTGCCGTCACAATTAGTAATCAAAATCGAAAGTAGTGTATTTCGACTTCAACCACAAAAAAGATGAAATATGTAAATGAGTTATTACGAAAAACTATTTAAATCAATTTTTCTTGAAAATTTATTTGTTAAACGATGACAACTAAAAGATAACACACTACCCTCAAAAAAAAAGATAACACACTATACAAATTATTTTTAAATAAGGACAAAAACTTATGAACGTTTTTTCTTAAATGGTTTTTTTTGTATGATTTCTAACTTATTTTTTTCTTGTGTTAAACCTCTTATTGATAAGGGAAAAAGGCTTAGTAATGCTGAGTTTATACCAGTGAATTGTGACAAAAATTATTCTATCAAAGAAATGAATTCAAATTCTTTAAACAATTTGTTATTAACGAAACTCATTATCACTTAATCTTCCTCAAAAAAAAAGTCTAATCACTTAATCCATTTTGTTTTGTTTTGTTATTATAACAAACTTTGAAAAAAAATTAAGGAGGTGAAAAAACCATGGATAGTTTAGTAAATAATCATATGAAAAAAATCTATCTATAACAAAAATTGGAATTTTCCCTCAAAAAACAAAAATTGAAATGCCCTAAATCGAATTTTTCATAACAACAAAACTACTTCCCCACACAGAAGCGACGCCGTTTTCCTATCTCCGGTTGCGTTTCTGCCCTAATCCACGAATTCCGCCGCCGCACCGTCCACCGTCGTTGCCTTTTCAGGTAACAACTCTCCCAACTCTCTCTACACATTTTCAATATCCATCATCTTCATCAATTTTCCCTAATTAAATCTTCCTAACTTTTACCCCCAATTTTTTCCATCCAACAAGTTAGAGTTTTTCAATTTTATTGACAATTCGTTGTTTTTATTTTAATTACAGGCTTATTGTTCTAGTTGTTAGAAGATGGATATGGATGAGGATCAAGACATGGAGAATTTTGGAACGGAGAAGGATTTTGAAGGTGGTCAATGGGTTAATGGTGAATTCTACTATCGAAAGCGCAGAGAGAATGCACGAACTCAAACCAAAGATGATGTTTTGTATGGAGTTTTTGGAGATTCTGAAGATGACGATGATGATGGGTATTCTAGTAAAAAGCGAAGAAAAGGTGATTTTGGAAGGAAACAGGACCTAACTAAACCTGTTAATTTTGTTTCAACCGGAAATTTTATGCCGGATAAGGATAATGTTGATGAGAATTTGAAAGAACAGGATGATGGTGAAGATAGGCCTGGTTTAGGGTTAGGTTTTGGGTCGGCTAGTGTATCGGGGTCTGGTTTAGGTTTCAATTCTGGTATTGGTGTGAATGGTTCTGATAGGAATGATGAATCAGATGAGAATGATAATCGGGATGATAAATTTTTGCCTACTGCGTTTGGGAAGAAGATTAAGGAGGGAGCCATGAAGAGGGAGAAGGAGAGATTGGAGAAGAAGAAGAGGGAGAAGAAGCCGGGGATGGGTTTAGGTCAGGAGGGAGCTGTGGATGTTGGGAAATTCGAGAGTCATACAAAGGGAATTGGAATGAAGCTGCTTGAGAAGATGGGTTATAAAGGGGGTGGTCTTGGGAAGAATGAGCAGGGTATTTTGAATCCTATTGAGGCGAAGTTGAGGGCTAAAAATTCTGGTCTTGGATTTAATGAATCGAAGGGAACCACAATGCCGTTGCCCGCTTTGCAGACGGAGAAGAAGACTGAACTGGGAGTTGTGCAGCCTAAAGTTGGAAGAACACGCTCGTGGTTAAAGCCGCCGAAGAAGAAGAATAAAGAAGAGGAAAAGTATGTAACTGCCGAGGAGTTGTTGGCAAGCAAGCAAGAAGAAGAATCAGAGGTTGTTCAGAAGATTTATGATATGAGGGGGCCGCAGGTACGAGTTCTTACAAATTTGTCTGATTTGAATGCCGAGGAGAAAGCAAAGGAAATGGATGTCCCAATGCCCGAGCTTCAGCATAACGTAGCACTAATAGTTTCGTTAGCTGAAGCCGACATCCAAGAGATTGATAAAGATTTGAGGAAAGAGAGGGATATAGCACTTAGCTTGAAAAAAGAAAAGGAGAAGTTGGAAGCTGAGGCAGCATTTCAAAAGAAGCAGCTTGATAATTATGAAAAGATAACGAGTGTGCTGGACAGAGTTGGAGAAGAAAACACCTTAGGAACATTAACATTGGATTCCCTTGCTCAATGCTTTATGGACATGCACAAAAGATATACTGAGGATTATAAGTTGTGTAACTTGTCATGCATTGCTTGCTCATATGCACTGCCATTGTTTATCAGAATGTTCCAAGGATGGGATCCTCTTCGAAATCCATCTCATGGTTTGGAGTTGGTATCACAGTGGAAGGCATTGCTTCAAGGAGATGATTGTTTTGATATATGGGACATGTCATCACCTTATACTCAATTGGTTTCAGAGGTTGTATTGCCAGCTGTTAGAATATCTGGTATCAATACCTGGCATGCACGGGATCCTGAACCAATGCTACGGTTTTTGGAGTCTTGGGAAAAATTGCTTCCTTCTTCAGTTCTTGCTACTATATTAGACAACATAGTCATGCCAAAACTATCAAGTGCAGTAGGTACTTGGGAACCACATCTTGAGACCATTCCTATCCACACATGGGTGCATCCATGGCTACCCCTGTTAGGGCACAAGCTGGAGGTTATCTACCAGACAATTCGTTTCAAATTGAGTACTGTTCTCGGTGCATGGCACCCAAGTGATGGTTCTGCATATGCTATATTGTCCCCTTGGAAGACTGTATTTGATTCTGATAGCTGGCAACAACTTATGCACCGTTTTATCGTACCAAAGCTGAAGGCTGTCTTGCAAGATGACTTCCAAGTGAACCCGGCAAGTCAGAATCTTGATCAATTTTATTGGGTTATGAACTGGGCTTCGGCTATTCCAATTCATCTGATGGTTGACACGATGGAGATCTTCTTTGCCAAGTGGCTTACAGTTTTGTATCGTTGGTTGTGCTCAAATCCTAACTTTGATGAAGTTACAAAATGGTATTTGGGCTGGAAAGAACTTATTCCGAAAGAACTTTTGGCAAATGAAAGTATTCGATACAAGCTTAATTGTGGTCTTGATATGATGAACCAGGCTGTTGAAGGTATGGAGGTTGTGCAACCTGGTTTGAAGGAGAAGATAAGCTATATCAGGGTAAGTGAGCAAAGGAAATTTGAGACTCAGCAGAAAGCAGCAGCTTCTGCTCAACAACAAGCTGCTGCAAGCATGGCTGGTGGTGCAGATGGTGTGAATGAAATGAGTGTTAAAGATCTCATTGAGGCCTATGCTCGGGATAATGGTTTACTGTTCAAACCTAAATCTGGTAGAACACACAACGGTCATCAGATATATGGGTTTGGCAATGTCAGCATAATAATCGACTCTCTAAATCAAAAGGTCTATGCCCAAAATGAGGAAACATGGTCTTTAGAAACTCTTGAACGATTGCTAGAATTACATAATAAATCCCTTAGTAAAAGACGTTGAATTCTGTATTGGGTATGTGAAGGAACATCTCAGTTCTCAGGTACTCTATTTCTATAGGATTTTTGTATGAGTTATTTTCTCTTGATTTGTTGGCTAAGGATATTGTAGTTTGCTTATGTTTTGTTTCAATATCCAAAATGTGAAATTATAGACAGATAATACAGGCGAAATGAAGTTACACCTTTTCATGATGTTAACTGTTTTTGGATGTGAATGTGAATGTGAATATGTTTAGAGATTGAGGGAAGGAACATAGATGTTGGCTGTTGGCCAATCCTTGTGCTTGTGCAGCCATTCTACATCTTCTGGTTGCATTGGTTTGATAACCAATTAATTCAAAGCATACTTTTCCCAGAAATTGGGAAAACCTGATGTTATGTTACCTGCTGCAGCAGTTATAACTTATAGTCTTTGTTTTTCAATAAATAAAGACAATTTTCACAGATCGTAGAGTAGAAAGTACAATCAGAGAATAATATAACACACGTTCTTGAACTTATATGCTTAAATTAAGTCATTGAATAAAGAAAAGTTATAACTATAACAATTTATTTAAGTTTCCAATTTCTATGATTATTAATAAACACATGGACCCTTCTATAATAGAACCATGCACAGAACACCCAACATAGTTAATTTTCATTGCACTGCTTCATAACACAAGTTCACGTAATTTGGAAATTTGTACTGAATGATGGTGCTGCCGTATGTAGTTATATATGCCAGTAGACTAGTAATACAGTGTGGTATAACTAGGTAAAACATATCACCTTTGATGTAGGATCAGTTTGTTTATTGTTCTGTTTGTATGTTTTATTCCTGATCTCCTGAATTTTTTAATCCGTTTTATTTTGAATTTAAATTGTAATCTATGTAATACATTTCATGTAACTAGCACTTGAAAGATGGGTGTATATTTCGATCTGTGCTAAATAACAAACAAACCTATCAAGTAAAGCTGGACCGAAATATGGTTTATGATCATTATGGCGTAATTTGATCCACGTAGCCGACTCCACTTAGTGGGAAAAGGTTTGGTAGTTATTGTTGCATTATAATTTTATGGAGTCTCTAAATCCTAACTTCCCCCATCTTTTCAGTTCCATATACACTTCCTTCTGTCACAGTTATCTTCTCAAATTCTGTCGTATGCATTGCTGTCGGCCATCTTCTGTTGCATCAGCCCTCAAGCACATTCAACATGTGCTGCTCATTTGTCTTAACCATATGTATAGGAAAAGTGATGCTATTCAAAATTTAGGAGTTTGATTTCGACACACCATAGCAACATAAAGTAAATACTGTCAAAAAAGGATTATTTTCCTTGCTCTTAAATTGAAACGCTTGAAACTACCATTAGCAAGGTAATCAAAATCAGACCAGCTGACACAACTAATTAAACCGAGAATCAAACCGGTGTCCAGTTTGGAAGAGTTTTAAGAAGTGTAGAAATTGAAAATAGAGCACACGTTGAATTAGAATTAGTGTTTTTTAATAGGAAAAGTTATATTAATGTATAAAAGATATACAGATAAAACACAAGGAGTGCCAACCAGTACAATAACCAATTTGATACACAGTCTCCTCAATCCCACCCACCCTTGTCACTGGTTCAAATGGAAATTAAAAAATTAAGACCAATGCAGCAACCATTTTCTCATAGCATGCTCCTGTTCCCTGTCCAACTTTCAGGGTATTTGGTTTGCACATAGCATGCTCCTGTGCCCTGTCCAAGTTTCAGGGTATTTGGCTTTGAGATTAACTTTTCGCCCGTCACCACGATGACAAACCCCAACATACTGTGACATAAAAATAATTCACCAAAATATAGATTTTTTTTCATTAGAATTATAATTAAAAAGCTGTAATTTTGTATTTTACTATTATTATAAAGCTATAAATATTATACTTTTTATTTAATACCTATATTTCATTTGGTATAAGATATTAAAAATTAATATAAGTATATTATTTTAGTTACTACCGGTCCGACCTTGGTCTAACTCTGGTCAGACCCGTAAGCTTTGAACTGGTGGTTATGCAGATTCAGTGTCCGGTCCCTTTTTAATTACCTTAATTATTGAGCAAACCATCAATTTAGTTCTTAAACTATCACCCTCTAATTTAGTTCCTAAACTATGTAAATATAATAAACAGTCCCTTAACTATGTGAAGTGAAATTCATGATTTTAGTCCTGCTATTAAGATGTTAGGGACTACATGGATAAGTTTTTATATACTTAGTGATTAAATTGACAGATTTCATACAGTTTACAGACTACTTATTATATTTATATAGTTTAGGGACTAAATTCTTGAGAGGTTGATTGATAGTTGAGAGACTAAATTGTTGAGAGGTTGGTTGGTAGTTGAGAGGCTAAATTGATGGTTTATTCCATAATTATTAGTGTCTGTTCCAATTTCCAAATCCAAGATTACGCCCACACACGTAATATTCTTTTGAACATTAGACATGCTTCTATATAAGAAACCATGAAAACTACCAGCTTCAGATTTGCCATATGGCAAACCAGCCTCTTCCGGTCAATAATATGAAATGATTAAATTAGCTCATATTAATACTCTCCTTGTGCTTGATTTCTTACTGTGTATACCACTAATTTTATCATTTTAGAAGGACTGCGAATTGTTTTATAGCATCATTGTTTGTTAGTTTTGCGTAATTTGACGACACTACGTAATTTTGATTTTAGAATTGAGATTTGAAACTACTACTTTATCTGTCTTTTTTGTCAAAGTTTCAAATTGTGATTTTCAAATTTGACGTGGTCAGTCATCAGTGCAACACATACATGATCGTTTTCCTTTTACTGGACGTGAAGGGGATTTTTTTATGGCTTTCTAAAGTTTAGCTTACTGGTTTTGTTGGTACTAATAAAATTAGTTCGTAACAGAAGAGGGATAATGTTTCCATATATAGTCAATAACCCAATTTACCCTTGTGCTCGGCCTGTTCAAAAATCATGTATGAACCAAACTGAACCTTTAACCAAGCCTATCTGCATGGTAAAAAACTGAACCATCTACCACAGTTCTATAGCTGAACGAGTTTTTCATTTAACAGTTGAAGAACCGAACAGATTTACACTTCATTGTGGTGAACTACCAGAAACGCACCTCGCAAGACTGTCCACATCAACGCACTTTCTAAACCCCAGCCACTATAACAGTGGCTGAGCAAGTCAGTAAGATATTAGTTGAAAAAATTGTTGATATGATGAAAGCACATCGCGAGAAAACTTGTTAGTTAATGGATGAAAACTCAAAGTCTGGGAAAAAACTTCTCTAATCTGTGGATTGTTTGGAAAGCTAGAAATGCGTTTATCTTTTCCCGAAAAGACTTTGATAGGAATAAGGCTGTGGACAACTCCAAAATCTTGTCTTGGAAGATTCCTCAAACTAAATCATGTGATCTTTGGGCAGTTTTTATTTTTTAGTATGTCGGAGTGTCCGGAAGAGGTTGGAATCAGTTTGTGGTTAAGATTGATTTGAGTTATATGACTCCTTTTTGGTGTGACTTTGGTGTTCTACTTTTCTGCACATCCTTGTCTGCTTCTTTGTTTGGGCAGTTGTGTTTCGGTTTGGCTCTTTCTAGGCATCACCCTTTGCCTGTTCTATTAGTAGTCTGGATTGCTTGTTGGTGTTGATATTTGTTCAGATTGTTCAGGCAGGGTGTTTTGATTTTGTCTTTGCACTGTATTGGAGTGCTTGTTGTATTGTGTCTTAGCTTCTTGAAATCTTGGTGTACATTTCCTGGTTCTGGTATAGAATTTTCTTCATGCGCAATAGACAGACATCAAGTACTTAATTGACCACTTGTTTAAGTGCTTAAGTCTCTTACCATTTACCAATTCATTGTTGGTGTTATTTATTATTTTTTCGATCTATATGACAAATATTGATTCGAAAAACAATGTAACAAATAGAATTTTTCGATTTATTTATTATTTATTATCTTTGAGCAAACGATGGACCAAAGAAAATCGAACAGGACATAAGATATTTACTTACGTCTCTTTCCACCGTTTCTCCTCAACCAGACATTCCATTTTCACGTGAATATTTAATTTATATGCTAATATTATGTGATATTATAAATTCATGGGGACTGTTAATGTGATGAATTATATATGGGAGCAATGTTTTATAATTTTTTCCCCTTAGAAACTGATGTCTCAAACATTAGAAATATATAGACGTTAATCTCTAGACCAGTTATGAGTTTCCACATGTTTTATAACACTTGTATATCAGAGTGGTATATAATATTCTTACCAACAAAAAAAAAGAATTTGTATTATACATAATTTGATTGGAGGTATGCCTAATGATTTGTACACTTTCGATGGATAAAAATTAATCTCAGCATAAAAAATTATCGATGGTGATATTAAATAGTATAAAAAATACAGCTATTTTATAGTGATTATAGTTTTAGGTATAAGTTTTACTTTTAAACTATACTTTTCTTTTATTAAAAAAGTTTAAATAAATAGGATTTTGTGATAGATGAAGGGATGACTTTGCCGGGTATAAACCAACTATCAATGACTATACCGATCTTCATTGACTTTAATGGTTCTTTTATTTTTATTTTTATTTTTATAACAAACAATGGTGAATAGATACAAGGTATAGCTATGTTAAAAAAAATAGAAGGAATTCTTTTTATAAGCATAATAATATTTAACAAAACAAATATATAAGAAATCATTTCTTTTTAAATTTATCAAATCAAAATTCAAAATATAAGTAGAAAATAAGTGTATACAAAACATTTTTTTTAAGAAGTTAAAATAGAATATATTACTGAAAGCCTCGAAAAATCAGCAAAAGAAATGCCAAAAAATCAGTTTAAAAATTATCAATTTACATCGGAATAACAAAGTAACAAAACAAAAAATGGAGCGAAGTGCCAAGACCCCTAATACTGATAAATTCCAAACAAGGTAAGAGATCCAACCACAAAAAATGATAAGAGTAAACAAAGTTAGGGCGATTCGCTTTCAGCCATCAGAATGATTGCAGTTTAACTTTGTCGAGTAATTGATCAAGCGATGTCTCCTTTTGGTTAAAGACCCGAACGTTTCTTTCAATCTAAATCACCCACATACAAGATAGACATATGAGGTTAAAAGCTGAGCGAATACTTTTAGAAAACTCGCATAAGGTGTCAAAATTGATTTAAATAAGTTTAAAGTTTAAAGTTTAGTTTAATGTTTAAGATTAGTTTAATGTTTAGTTTAAATAAGTTTAATGTTTAAAGTTTAGTTTAAACTTTTAGTTTAGTTTAATGTTTAAAGATTAGTTTAAATAAATTTAAAGTTTAGTTTAATGTTTAGTTTAAACTTTAAATAAGATTGCAGTTTAATGTTTAAGATTAGTTTAAATAATTATGTCCGCATAAGCTGAGCGAATACTTTTAAATAAGTTTAAAGTTTAGTTAAAATATCTCAAAAAAATCACAAGAAAGGAATAAATGTTAATAAATGTTTTGCGTCCTCCGTTATAATAAGTATACAAAACATTACAATAGAAAGAAAATATTTACGTAAAATACGAATCACAAAAATGTTACTTGTTTCATTTTTTATTTTGTGTCAAATAGTTTAGTGTTAGAAATTCACATCCTAATATGAATAAATGATCTATTGGAGTTTGAACCCTAACAAAAAAATATTATTTATTTAGTAAAATTTGCCAACGAATATACGATATAACAGAAAAAGTATCAACATTGTCTAAAAAGAGAAAACATAGTAATTTTATGAGATCAAAACAATCAGTGATACTTTAACTAAACTTCTTAATAAGTTTAAAGTTAATTATGTCCACAAATCTTAAATCAATCAAAAAACATGTCAAAATTGTTAGATCAGATATCATGACCGGGGTTTGGATCCCGATGCCTCCACCTATGCATATTTATAACAACTCTGTCATTTCGTTTCTCTATAAAAAAGAGTTAAGTATATTAACATTTTGTTTTAATCCCCCTAAAAAATTTCTTTGACTTTTTAGTCCCATAGAAAATTTTCATGTGTAAAATTCATATTTTTGAATAAAATATTGCAGAAAAAATTATAATGTTATAAGAATCTCTCCCTAAAGAATTTTTTTTTTTTTTAACAAAACTTGAATTAAATATGAATATTATATTTTATGTGGTTAAAAACTCATACTTAATTTATGTTTTGTTAAAAAATTCTATTTTTTTTAAAGATATTTTTACAATATTTTATACATTTATGCACAATTTTATTGAAAAATATAAAGACTATACATGATTTTACTTTAAAACAAGGACCAAAATGATGATTGGAAATTTTATAGAGACTAAAAATCGAAAGAAAATTTTAAAGGAAATAAATCAAAAAATTAATATATTTATAACAATTTGTATTTAACCCAAAAAAATATAGTAACTTAAGTAAATTATTACTATGCATGGTAATGAATAATGTAGATAGTATCATAAAATCATATTATTAGTTATAGTATCATTAATGATTATGTTCTTTCTTTACCTCTCTTTCTGTCTGAAAATGTCTATTTTTTTCCAAATTTCTCCTTTGACTCTTCTTTATTTCTCTCTCTGCCCCATCACAACAACATCAACAAACAAATCTCGGTTTTTTCCTCCTCTTCCTCCGTGTTTCTCTTTGATCTTGTTTTTTTATTTGAGGTTAAACAAAGTTGTTTTGCCAACGTTGTACTTGCTGTCGGTGAGTCCTACTTCTAATTATGTTTTTTTTTTTGTTATAATGATATTTTGATGTTATATGATTGATGGGGTGTCTCATTATTTGTTTTTTTTATCTTTCTTTTCATTCTGTTATGTTTTGTGGAGCATAGTAATGTGCTCGTGTTGAATTTATAGCTGCTTCAGAATTTTGTGTATTCAGCGTGGTGAAATGGATTCAATTTTATTCTTCTGCAAGTTCATGTGAATGTCATAGTTTTATTCTTTGGTAAACCGAGTATCGACTATCATCCTCGCGTTACAGTAGAGACTAATATGTCGAGCTCGGACCCAAATAGGCGGCAAATTCTCCCTAAGAGTTTTAACGTGTTGCGGATATCATAGTTTTATTATTTATTATCCCCTCTGTCTCGCAATGAGTGTCTCGCAATGAGTGACCTCGTTGATTGCATCACTTATGCCAATGCACAATTTTTCACCTTTAATATCTTTGATTATCCGTTACCAAAAGTTATATGATGCTAATCCGACAATCAACTTAAAATTAAAAATTGTGTGTGTGAGTGCGTGCGTGCGAGCATGAGTGACTTGTAAAAAAATAGTGCGGCAAGTTCATACTGTGCACAATGCACTCAAAATCTCAGGGTGTTCTTGAGATGTTATATCTAAGTAGCATATTTTTAATTAAGAAATTTATTGGAAAGAATCAACTATGATTCAATTACTGGTTGTTTTGAAGAGGATCTTGTGCAAGCCATTCCATGTCTTCTGTTAAAAGCCCTTCGCGCGGGCTTAACAACGATGAGATTCAGGGTCAAGGCTCAGAATTTCTAGGCAGGTAACACATGTGAAATGAATTTGTGTGTTTTTGTAATGTTAACTGTTGCCTTGGTTTTATGGATTGGAATGTATTTAGAGTGTAATGACTGGCCAAAGTAGTCCTTTTAAGGCTTGATGCTACTTGTGTTGCAGGCACAATCTTGAAAAACAACTGGCTCAAAGCAATTTCAAAAGCAATGATGCACTTAATCACGCTCAGGACCTAGACACTATGGTAATAAAACATAAGTGTTTTTTATGTAGCACATTCTTACCCCTGAATTTTTTTGAGATAATGCTGCAAGCATTCTCGCATGTAATATTTCCTTAGAAGATGCAAAAAACATCAAACAATCCATTCAGATTATAAATTTATTTGCAGGAACTTTTTTCACGAGCAAGGGGGCAAGAAGAGGAGATCCTCTCCCTTCGTGAACAAATTGCTGTTTCTTGTATGAAGGTATGTAATGCACACAAGCATTAAGTTATATCTACTTCATTGGCATTTTAGGTGATCAACTTAATTTAACGGCTGCAGGAGTTGCAGCTAGTGAATGAGAAATGCAAACTAGAGAGGGAGTTTTCGGAACTAAGAATGGTTAGTCAATGTCTTTTGTAAGTTGTGCTTAACTTATAACATCTTACGAATATAACTTCAATCCTAAAAGTTACATGCCGTATATTTATTAGGCAATTGATGACAAGCAAAATGAAGCCATCACATCTGCCTCTAATGATCTGGCTCGAAGGAAAGGTTATCTAGAAGAAAATTTAAAACTTGCCCATGATTTGAAAGTGAGTCTAGTTTCATGATGACATCAGCATTTTATTTCTACTATGGGTATTACGTTTGTGAACCAATTTCTTTAGTTACTCATTCATGATGATATGAGGACCCTTACTTATTTTTCAATACACTTGAGCATCAATGCATCAGCTCATACTCACTTCGCAGCGTACTTGAACCATACAGTGCCTTGCTTGCAGGCAATGACCTAGTAGTTTCATTTTTTTTTTAATCTAAACTGGTCCATTTCGACAAGGTTTCACACTGGTTGTTGATATTTAATGCATTTATTTTTAATATGTTAACGAATGCGCGTACACACGTACAACATAAATACACACACACGTGCACGCGCACACTTACACACACATTCACATCTTTGTGTGTAAGTATATGCCGGTGTTATCATTAGCGTATTGCGGAAAATAGTGAAACACCAAATATATGCTATGTAAAATAGAAAATAGAGCCGCGGGCAAATAGCGGAAACTGCATAGCAGTTGAAAATTGAAATAAGTCAATTATATAGAAAAAAGGCATGCTGCATATAAATAAAAAAGGGAATGATCGAAAATCGTAGCTTCCATATTGAAAGGTTTACATATCACGGTGAATATAGGATTAATACTCATTAACTCTTCAGTTTTTCTATTTTTACAATAGTTCATGTTTCGTACACATGCAGATTCTTCGGTTTTATTATTTAATAAAAATCCTAAAATTTTCATTTTTCCGTTACTGCCGCTGTGTCATCTAGTAGAAACTGGGATAACATAGTAGCTGCTATTTCCCTAAGAGTGAAACTAGGATAGCATTGTGGTTTTCATAGCGGATTCATCAAAATCCACTATCTGTATATGTTGTGTGGAATCTCCTCACGTACTTCTGGTTGCTGCTATTGATATATATCATTAATCTAGGTTGCAGAGGACGAGCGATATATCTTCATGTCATCTATGCTAGGATTGCTGGCAGAATATGGTTTGTGGCCTCGTGTTATGAATGCCTCTTCAGTATCCAACTATGTAAAGGTATGAAAATGCAGTGCTTGATAAATGGCAGACATGGCTTTCTCTGAGATTTTGACGGAACTCGCACACACGCACACACACGCACACACACCAAATTAAGGTATAAGTTTCGTATTTGACGGAACTTGACAGTTGAGTAGTGATGGCGGAGGTCATGGAGGATGGTACCGCACTATTATCATGTTTTAATTTTAGGTTTAGGTAAAGAAGGAGAAAAGGATAATATAGACTCGCATGTTAAATTGATGTTTTGGATTGTTATGTGATACAATGTACTAACTCGGTAACCCTAATTATACTAATATAGACTTTTAATCCTAACTAAATAAGGGTGCAAATAAATTCCTAAAAATAAGATAAAATCTATTAGAATGAGACTTTGTTACTAACAAGACAGGGTCCGTGAAAATAAAGTAACACAAGTATCGCTTCTATCATATATTTTATCCTAATCTATAATACATGATTCTCTTCCTCTAAATAATTTTTGGATATTCTAACATTTTGTATGGTCTTTGCCCAGCATTTACATGATCAAATACAATGGAGGATTCGGAATTCACATGTAAGTTTCCAACACTTCTGAGACTGCCGCATAATTTGTGTCATTCTATCTGCTAAATCTTTCTGGGTGAAATTTTTGGTGTTGAAAATTTGAGTGAAAGTAAAATGAAACTGCATGTGCATAGTAAACAAACTGATGCTATACATAGAACATTGCTTAAGATTTTGATTATATATTTCCTTCTTCATCCATTTCGGGCTGTCCGTCAAAAAAAAAAAAAAGAATTTCTGGCTGTCTTACTTTCTCTCTGGTGGCTTCTTAACATGATTTTGACATTATATATTTGTATTGTTGATCTTGTAGTCTTGTACTATATTTTCTCTATTTGATGAGTCATTCTTGAAGTTAATGGTTAATTGATTGTTGCTAAAGATCAGTGATTACTTTTTTGGACAGGATAGAATTGGAGAGTTAACTTCTGGGCAAGAAAATCATGCAGATAGTGGTAACCATGTTGTCGAAAGTCCGGGTTCTGCAAATTTGAAAAATAACATTCATAATGAATTCATGGTATGGTACTGTTGGCATGTATCTTGTGTGCTCTGTCCTCATATTATTTGTGTTTATCATCGTTGATTTGCTCTCATTATCACTAATTACAATTTCCCTTTACATTTCAGTTTCAGCACAACATTCCCCCGCAAAATCTTATTGGCAATGAACAAAATCACCAACCAATGAGCAATATGACAGGATATATGAACCCACATGTTAGTGGTGATGTAAACGGAGCATTCAAAAGGGTCAACTATCAGGAGATTTCTAATGCTGCTGATAGGTTGGTATTGCTAAGATCCATAATGTCTAGACAAAAGTTAAACGGATTATCCTTATTCGATTAGGACTTTTAATAAAATTTATTCGGTACAATACCTTATTTATCTAGATTCACACACTTTAAGTGTGGGGAATCCGGGGTTTGAACCGCGGCCCTTGCAAATAATGTCCTTGGTATTGCTGATTATAGAGATTAGCCATTTTGTTATATATGTACTCATTCACGGAAGAACTTGCGCAGAGACCTATCTTCCTTCCAACATGGTTTAATTGATCAAATTGGCATGCAAGAGAGACCTGGTGAAAGACAATTTGTAAATGGCAATATCAACTTGTATCAACCTTCACATGAGCATGATGAGACTGCTTCCTCTGTTTCCGAGGGTAATTTACGTTTTTCACAATTATAGATGGAATATTATTTTATACTAACAAGTCAAATCTTTCTAGATGGCCCTGGCATTGAGAATTTTCAAATCTGTGGTGATGCTATTCCTGGAGAAAAACTTCTTGGTTGTGGATATCCTGTCCGTCGAACTTCTCTTTGTATGTTTCAGGTAAAATTCTTTCCATTGGTATTTAACTTTTCATCCGTATTAATTTCCTTCTCTTCTATTACCGATATCATTATAATTCTTGGGTTCGTGTCAGTGGGTTCGGCATCTTCAGGATGGCACTAGGCAGTACATTGAAGGTGGTTGAACTTTTTTACTTCTCTTTTATTTATTTTAGTTTTAAGAAAAAAATTCTTGTTTTTTGAATGGAGTGGCATTATAGAAGTTCAATGCAATTTTTTGAAGTACTTTTTTCTTGGATCAGGAGCCACAAATCCAGAGTATGTAGTTACAGCCGATGATGTCGATAAACTGATAGCAGTTGAGTGTATTCCAATGGACGATAAAGGCCGTCAGGTTTGAAATAAATTTGTTATACATATCATGGTCTGACATATTTACTGTATACATTATATGAATTATGGCTCAATCTATGGATGATATACTTCAAGAGAAATTTATTATTTTAATTTGTGATATTTTTGATCAAATTGAAAATGTCGGCAATGAAAGTTCAATATGTGTGTGTGTGTGTGTTAATTTTACCACTTGTATAATGGTTACTCAGCTCTGACAACATAATAGAACTCGGTGTCTCGGTGATGTATGGGAAACAGAAAGAAAGTGAAGTTAAAAGTGAGGAAATATTCTACAAATTAACAGAGTGAAAATACAATATACACAAAAATTGTTTTTTTATTTCAGAATCCTAATTAACTAGCTTCTGAACTAACCAATAGTTGTAACAGTATGGCGGACTCTGGTTACAAATATGTGGATCATTACTCGCTCAAATTGTATAAACGGCAATGAAAAGTTACGTAATATCCTAGCTAGTGGGATGAGGCTCTTTTTATAGGGCTGAAAAATTTAAATATGGAATTGATCTTGAAGTGATTTCATCTTCTGTGCTAAAGTATTAACGAAGGAAACAATTTGTATTTAACTAATAGTTCATTCTCAGTTTAAGACTTATCTCAATAATAGACATCCTCATATTGCATTCTTATTTATCGTGTTGTGCCAATTTATGTCCCAGACATCATAAGAATATCACTCAGATTTTTTTTGATCGATTCTGTTATCTTTGTCAGGGGGAGCTAGTGAGGCTTTTTGCTAATGACCAGCACAAAATAAAATGTGGTAAGCTAACTTTCTGCTGAATTATAGAAACCAAAAAATGGTTGTTGATAAATGGTTGTTAAAGGCATTTTTGCTTGAACAACTTAGGCAATCTATTGCTTATATTCGCACCTGTGTTTCATTATTTATCTCTTTCGTTATAAATTTTTCCTCCTTTGTTACTCTCTCATCACGGTCATATGTGTGCCAACTTTATAGAACCAGAAATGCAGCATGAGATTGACACATACTTGTCTAAAGGAGAAGCAATCTTCAGTGTTCTACTTCTGGTAGGTCTTCTTTTTGTTGGAAAATCCTTTTAGTTCTCAGATCATGTTTAATATATGAGTCCCTTAAGTGTACTGGTTAAGGAATTAAGAAGCGAAAAATATCCGTTGAAAAAGTGAAACATATAATACATTGGTAACTTTTTTTACCAAATACATTGAAAAAGGAGTTTGTGAGTGTTAAGGTGTATCTCGTGAAACTAACTGATGAAGTCATTATTGATATAATGCAAATTTTTGAATATTCAATAGATATAATATCTTGTGTTGAGTGATTAGCTCATTGTTTTTGTTAGTCTTTTTATACTGATTTGTTTCCACAATTTCTGCTATTAGGACAGGTATTGTTCCCTACACATCTTAGGCTAGCAGTTATTAGAATTTATGTGCATTAGTCCATGCAATGTAAATATCTATACTTTGATGCATGAAGGAATATTAAAAATTGTTATTCATAGTTGGAATTAGAGTTCCCAAAGAGATCGCAAAGGGCGTGAACTGAGCACAAATGAGAAGCCAATTATCTTTCACAAAGTTTCTTAAGACAAAATCCCTTGCAAAATTCAAGCATTCCTCTCCAATGCACCCCAGATAGCGAACTCAATACAGATTCACAAAGTTTAATTTTGTTAAACTCATCCAATGATATGAATTATTAAACACATGAAATGGTATGGTAATACTTCATTTGATGATACCATATTTCTTTTACACTCTGTGCACTAAAATTAGATTATACAAAATCTTGACCTCGTTTCTTTTATTCACTTTTTTAGTCTAATTCCGTTCAATATCATTTCTTGAGGATACAGGATATACTCAGCTCCTTGTTCATCATAATTTGCATTCCTCACATTTTGCGGTTATTTTTTACAGATGGATTCTTCTGAAACTTGGGAACAAGCGACTCTATTCTTAAGACGATCAGGATACCAAATTAAGATAAGTGGTACTGAAGCTGCAGTAGTTTCGGAGAAATTCTCAAAGGACTTATCGGTATGTAATTCAAATTTCTGTTGTAAAAGTTATAGGCAATACCTTGGGTGTAAAACACTCTTGAAACATTCCATGGATTTTAAGTTTTTTATTGTGCAATAGTTTGACATAAACATGTATGTAGAATTTTCATTTTGTACATTCTATCATATTGATATAATAATACTTTTTTCTGAGTTGAACGTAAGCCAGTTGTTGTTTCTTGTTTAATACGTTCCACTTCCTTTTATGGATTATCTGCAGATTAAAGTTCCATGTGGTCTCTCGTCACAATTTGTGTTAACATGCTCGGATGGATCTTCTCATCCTCTAAGCACATTTAGCGTCCGGTAATTACATTTACTGTGTTTCAAGTCCATGGTGAATGCATGCTAATGTTTGTATTCTTTTTATTCATTTTGAATCGATATTTTAATAATTTTAGTGTTTTAATTCACTTACCATTGGAATTAGTTTCTGTTGGAATAAGTTTCATCTTTAAAGTAGCACCGGAAATATAGGTAGTTGGAATTAACACATTAAATAAATAACTAATTTGGGACCCCTTCCTAGACCCTGCGTATGCAGGAGCTTTAGTGCACCGGGCTGCCCCTTTTTTATGGTGCGACTCAGCTTTCTAGTAAATATTTTGAACTTTTTATGCTTGTAATTTGCTTTTGCTCTCAGATATTCATTCTGTTCAGTGATTGTAATATTGAATTAGTTGCTTACACAATTTGATTTAAAACTCTATTTTAAATATAAGTTTGAATGTTTATCCATTATAAATACATGACTAACAATGTACATTCCCCGTGTCTTTGCAGAACGCGAGACACACTTGTGTTAACCATGCGACTCTTCCAGAGTAAGGTAATTCTATCTTTTGCCGACAATTACTTGTATATCAGTGACAATGACAAAATAATTGTAATCCTAATATTGTAGACGATAGTTATGATGATGAAATGAAGTTGCCATCCCTAAAATGAATTGCAGTTATTGTTGCATTAAAGAAACTAGCCATTTCATTTAAAAATATTTCACACAAATTTTTTTGGCACCGTGATAAAATTCGAACTTTTAAGAACATGTGTTTCGTTTTGCATGATGTCTTTGTTCTTGCCGTTGACTAAATTGCAGCATCATTTTCTGCAACCTTCAATAACCAAATTTGTAGTTTTGCTTGTTTTCTATTTACACTTGTTGGTAACTGCACATTTAACTATCTAGTTTTTCTACAAAGTATTTTTAAACAAATTCTGCATAATAGTTTACTATAAGTTTCTTCTTTAACAAAACATTCATTTTTTGGACCTTATTTTGGGGAGACACAGGTATTGGATGACAAAAGGAAAGGGAGAGTGTGACCGCGGGTTGCCACGGTCAATCCTGAAATTTTTATATGAAAAAAAAAAGTACAAAACAGATGAAGCAGAAACTACAGTATCATTTGATTATTGGTTTTTTGTTGTTGTTGTTGTGGAATATTTGGAATTCCACTTGTTTATAGAACAGCTGTAAAAATAATTTAGCATATAGAAGCTAAGAAAATGTGAGGTAAAGATAGCAATGACAACGTGCAACATTTTTTCCTACCTGAAATTACATTGTAACATTGTATTAGGTAAATTAGGGAAAGCTAAGTTAATTGAGTGAGTGCTATATATTCAGCTTAGCTTACCTGAAATTACATTGTAACATTGTATTAATTACAGTTTTGGTGATGACACACTTGTAAAATTGTATTTTTATTTTGAGGGAACACACTTGTAACATTGTATTAATTAGATTAGATTGTATTAAGTAAACTATTTTCACTTTTACAACTGTTGCACATTATGCACGTACAAGATATTTTTACAAGTTATTAAGTAAACTATTTATGTGCTATACTGTGAAAAACACTATATGGTCGACCTAGCTAAACTATGCACATGTTAGCATGACCCTTAATCTTATAGTATATGGTCTCAATTTACATAATTAGGCTTAAATATGCAAATGATCTTTGCAAATGTCAAGTGTTTTAGTCGGTGTAATTTTTATTTTTTGTTTTAGTTCTTGTAAATATATAATTTTTTGGTTTTGGTCTTTGTGATTTTGTTTTAGTCTTTACAAGATTGATTGATATTGGATTTGATTCTTAAAATATGTAGAGTATTTGATTTTAGTTCGTCAATATAAGGACTAAAATGAAGGGTTGTGCACTCTCTTCAACACTCTCTTTTTTATTGGCTTAAATCATGATGGATTTCATATTTTGAAAATTAGTTCTACTTGAAGTGATGAGTCATACATTGGTTAGGTTCAATACGAGAATGAGTGTTGAAAAAAAAGTGTCCATAAAATTCATCTTAAAATGAATATTATAAAGATCAATTTCAATATGAATGAATTTTACGGGGAATAAAATAAATCACCAAAAGATTCTATATTTGTAAGAATGGAAACTAAAACAATATTTATATGAATTAAAGCCAAAACGCTTGACAATTATATGAATTCTTTTTGGAAGATTTAATTTTTGAGACATGTAATTTGTATCATCAAATTAAATAAGTCGATTTATGTACTAAAACAATTTGAATGCATATAGTATAATCTTCTCGGTGGATGTTTTTTTATGAGGGATAATAGTATAAATAACTCATCTATCAGTGTGTTTTAATGGAAATTTTTGGAAATGGACTATATCAACGACATGGACATTTTCAGATGTCAGTTTATTTTTATTTTTATTTTTTATTGGTAGTAGATGTCAGTGTCTTTTAATTATTATTTTTACTAACATAGCCATTAGACTTAGGACTTTGTCGCCATCCGTCCTTCGTCCTTTTATTAGAGAGGTGATTTATGAGATTTTTTTTGAATTCACCTATCTCAATCGTAGTTTTTCTTCTCATTCCATCTAAACAAGTGGTTTTCATAAAGTTTAAATTTTTCTCTTGTGTTTTCTTTGTGGTTTTATTGTGTAAATATGAGCTGTTTTGGTGCAATGTTGTTTGATTTTCTATTCTAGTTTGATTTTGTTTTTTTAAGATTCATTCCGGTTTGTTGTTTGATTTTTTTTTTTTGTCATGATGT
>Ga0099826_10000409_pt1 | contig 20246 bp, 8 predicted proteins | sample Mtrugardesep15_FD_76830 | JGI IMG/M metagenome (GOLD analysis project Ga0099826, IMG submission 76830) | Root nodule microbial communities of legume samples collected from California, USA - M. trunc garden sep15 | ecosystem: Host-associated > Plants > Roots > Nodule | place: USA: California... | reverse complement strand
TTAAGATGATATTTTTTCCATGTCAAATTTAAATTATAACTACACTTATAACTTTAAGATAACATAATATAAAATCTATACATTTAATCAAAAAAGTTTTTTTATTTCCCCGTGCTTGGCACGAGTCACTATACTAGTTTCTAAAATATGTATGAGTGGTCGCGTTTGTTTTTCTCTTAAAAACTTAACATGATAGTTTCTAAAATAGAAATAACGTAAACCTCTAAAATTCTCTAAAATGACACGGAATTCATACATAATCAGTGACGATGAATGAAACTATCTAGCAAAAATTTGGTATCCAACTAAAAAATAACATGCTTGAAATTTACATCCATCATCCACAAACAAGTTTGATATAGACCAAAAGCTTCCCCTTCATGAATAGTTAACTGAGAACAGCAATAAAGAGTTTTGACAGCTATGGCAGTGCTCTATTCTGATTCCTTAAACACAATGTCAATAATATCTTGATCCTTTGAGAAAGAGGCATTGATGTTGCATTTTCGGAAACCAAAAGGCGATTCAGACCATTAATCCCCACTAGAAGTCAATGTGTAAGACTTACCTTCATAATTTCCCTCCACGGGCTTTGTTCCATTCCATTCTTAGAGTGTAGTATATATTACCTCGAGTTGTAATGGCAAGTATATTGTCTTCAACATCATCTCAAATCTTCTATTCTGCTGATATCAAAAAGAGCACAACAATACTATGAAAATAGTGTACCTCGCATTGTTCGATAGAAGTTGAATAGTTGTGAAGATAAATGAAGAAAAGTTGACGGTCTCAATGTTTGGAAATCTCCTACATTCCAACCGTTTTTAAATGAAGAAGTTTATTTCGAACCATCACTTTTAAGACAGTTTTGCTTCGACCACGGGTCTTCTATGACGAAAATGAGTTGAGAAGCAAAGCCCTCTAAGGCTTTGAAGGGTAGGCGAGAAATTTGTGAGTTTGAAATATAGGAAAAAATGAATAAATCTTTCACATTTTTTAAAATAATTTTTTTTAAGGAAATGATAAATTAATTCTTTTGAGGGAAAGTATTTTTTTAATTTTAAGAATATTATAACAATATTGATTGAATTTGAATAATTCATATGAATTTCACCACTTGATCTCAGGCCGGCCCATGGTCGTAGGCTGTCGCACCCTAGGCCTATGCCTATAAGGGGCCAATTTTTTTTATATGTGGGGTGTATAAGGGCAAAAGTCAACAATACGTGCTTTATGAGGGGGTTTGTATAGCAAATGAACCTAAAAGTCCCAAAAGTCAGCAATGTCAAAGCTTCAGCCTAAAGCATGAGAGAGTGAATATTACATGATATTGTCCAATCAAATAGCGACGCATAAGCCAATTTAACTACTCTCTCTCTCTCTCTCTCAAAAATGGCTAATATCTTGTCAACCGTCATAACTAATGCATGTGTCATTCATCATTTATCAAGAAAAAAATTATGACATATTACGGAAGGTCATTTTCTCATACTATGTTTCAAACATGTAATATGTTAGGACCGATCCCGCTTGCTCCTACCTTTTTTTTTTCATTCCAATGCTCTTCTCTCCAAACTATCAAACAAAGCATTAATATCTACGACAAAACCCCAAGATTAATTTCATATGTAAGAACAAATTTTCCGACAACCACCAAACCAGAAATCACCATCTTTGGTGTCGGTAAAATTATGGTCACCTTCTCCCATTTCGTTTTGTTTTTGGTTCGAATATATCATATTTGTGGTGTATTTCCTTAAAACGTAGTCATTTCTTTAACTTTTCCTCTTTTTTTTTTTCTAACCCTAAAATTCTACGATGCCCTTTCATGTACCTATAGATCCCACTTTGGTTTGTGACCCTTTCTCTATCGTAAAGTTAATAAAATTTGTGATCGTCTTGTTGCCCTTGATTGTTTTGTCGTTAATGGTTGTGTCGTCAATAGTTTGTGAGAACATCATTAATTAAATGAATTTTAAATATAAATTTTTGTTTATCTAGAGGGTGTAAGTCATAGATGTGCCTAATTGATAAAGCCCTAATATGTGCCGATAAATAATCACGAAAATGAAGATATATCGTAAGGTACTATTGTTTAATAAACCTATAAAAAGAAACTTTGTCTTAAAATACAAGTCAAACACTATTAAAAGTCATAACTACATAATTCTAAATGTAAACTTACTATTTTTAGATTCTTAAACAATGTCTTAAAGACATTTGTTAACATTTTTCTATTAATATTGTTAATTGTTTAGTTTGGCGTGGTCCAATCCTATGCATCAAAAATAAATACAATAACTTAGAGATGAATTCAGCGCACTTTTTCTTGTGAAACAAACATATCACAAGTGATTCTTTTTCCCAGAAAATAAAAGTGATACTTGTGATCTTCTGGAGGAAAAGGTTGGTTAACTACTCTTGAAAGAGAGTGATTCTTCTTTGGAGTGCCTTAGTGGAAAGAATTATGAATTGATGATGTAGATCAACGAGCCACTGAAATCAGAGTATACAGTTAGATTTTGCTAATTAACTAGTAGAACATAATGTTGCTCCTAGTCTGTAGTATAAGCAACACCAGTGAAATAAAAAGGAAGAAATCATACAAATAAATTAAGCGACAAATAAAACTGACTTATTTCAGTTGTACTATTGTAAATCACTTGCTGTTGGTATATCTTAACCTTTCAAACCTCAATCTTTGTTAATTTTTGATCTATCTCTAATTTAACAAGTCATTCTATTTTAAGAAAAATGTTAACAAGTATTTTAATGTTTTGTTTAAGCATCTAAAAGTAGCAATTTTTGCATTGAAAGTTATACGGTTATAACTTTAACAAGTGTTTGACTTATATTTTCAACACATAATTTCCTTTTGTGAGTTCCTTAAACAATGTCCTTATGACACTTATTAACAAGACTCTATTTTAATCATCGGTTTATACACTAATATCATATTATCTCCAACTATACAAGGTAGAGAAATTACACTGAAATAATTTGGGTAAGTAGAAATTGGCTTGACGTTGATGATACTCGAAGTCGTATAAAGCTTAGACTTTGACACTAACACGTCGACATAATTAACATTATTGAAAACAAAAGAAAAAACACTAACGGTGGTACATTTTTTTTTTTAACATTATTTATGAAAAATCTAATTTAACCAGTTAGTTTTAAAAATAAATTCTAAAACAAAATGCTACTATATTCTTTCACTTTTGTTCTTGGATTTGCTATTGAAAAACTAAAAACAATGTAATAAAATTTAATTTTTTATTTTACTTAAAAAATTAATGTCTTTGAAAGTTGGAACCCAAACAAAAAATATTTAATCCCTAAATGATCATCATCATTTTAATATCTTCAATCTCAAAAATGTGTCTAAGATGTACTACAAAATGAAAGAAGAAAAAATTATACACCAGGGAGATCAGACATATCTCCAGGGACGTTCTTGTTTCATAATCTATTAAGTGCGACTCCACAAATGACAGACACGTTATGCATAGTCTATTAAAACATTTTCTACACCCAGTACTAAAAACCATTATTTTCTGCACAAAATGACAAATTTTATATTTATGTCTGGTGTTACGTGCGGTTATTTTTTTATGCAGCGGACTTTATTGAATCATATACACAAACAATTAAAATTAACAAGCCATCTTAACCAGTGTCTGCCTCTTGACTAAGGAAACTAAAAAAGAAAATTTTAAAATAAAAATAACATTTTTTATGTTTTTGAAAAGTTGACGACACAAGTTTCAGAATAATACTTATTATATTTATTCTTTAACCAGTATTCAGAAGACACGGAGCATTGGTTAATATTTTCCAATCAACAAACACTTTCAAATTTAACCCTTACCTCAAATCCAAAAAACACTGTCAACTTAATGCCTGACGGATATGCAGCTGCAACCGGCGATTACTTCCCAGTTTACACAGTGGTAATAAATGTGGATTTAGCAGTAACTACATTGTGTGTGTAAACTGTAGTAAATTAGTACACAGTTAGCAGTAATGATTATGATTAGTAGTACTGCTTAGTTGGGCCTATTAAATTAATGGGGGCTGGCCCTGGCTCTGTCCTCCTTCCTCAAACTCCTTAATTGCAAAAGCATCCAATTTCTTCATTCAATACTACTAAGAAAGTGGAAACATAACACATTTGTCAAATGCACATTTAAAATCAAGCATTTATGACCAATTAATCCACCCCACCATTGTCAGAAGATAGCCACATGCAAATCTCAAACCAATTAATCAAAATTAAATGCTCTTTCCTACCATTCAATTAATGACTCTCGTCTCGTCTCTACAATTTGCCAGACCTACACTGCACACGCCACCACCATCATTTAATTACTCCCTTTCATTGACCTCTCCAACCAATCACGTTCTTCCACGTGTCTGTCCTCTTCCGAATTCATTAATAACCGTAATTCAATTCCCAACCTCTTTTTACTTCACCGTCGCCGGTTAAATCTCTCCGGCGATAGTAACGCCTCTGGATCACCGCATCTCAGCCGGCTCGATGAAAATACCGCCGCTGATGATCTCGAAAACATTGGACTCGCTATTGATTTACTCCTCCTCCATGAACTCCCTCCGTCGCCGGCGTATCTAACACTTGACTCCGATAACGGAAAGAATCCTCTCCGCCGGAAAAACGGTGATTTCATTCCTCTATAGTATCTAAACGAAAACACTCTAGACTTTCCTAATGAACCAAACGGCGACGGTCTTTTACTCCAGAAACTGTTGTTCCCTCTCCGATACCGCCACGGGGAAGTTGTGGCAGGATCAATAACCATCCTCTCCGACGGTAAACTCCGTTCAAAACCAAACGAATAAGACCGTTTCAACAGAAAATCTTCTCGTCTGGTAAACCGATTCTCTTCGCCGTTAACAGGAGAATGAGGAGTAATCTCCGGCGCCGGTGTATCAAGATGAAGTACATTAGTTTGGTCATGAAACGAAGGACGAATTCTAGCAGCCATGAGAGGTCTGAACGGAGAGTCACATAGAAGAAGAGAACGACAGAGAGGACAGTTAGCGTGTGAACGAAGCCAAGCATCAATGCAATCGAGATGAAAAGTGTGGGAACATAGAGGAAGAGTACGAACGTAATCATGATCTTCAAATTCAAGTAAACAAACAGCGCAGTCACGGCGAGATTCTTGTTCGTATTTAGTTGTGTAAATGAAGAATGGGATTGTTTTGATGATAGATTCGTCTAAGCCGTAGGTGAGTGGTGTTTCGAAAGATGTTGAGTCGTATTGAAGGGATTCAATATCGCCTAAGGAGGAGGAGGAGGGAGGAGGACGGTGGAAGCGTTGAATGAGACGGTGGATGGGAGGGGAAAGATGGCGGGTGATGAGGCGGGAGTAGGTTACGAGGACGAATGCGGCGGCGACGATGACTACCATTGCTATTAGGGGTGGACTGAAGTCTACTCCAGATGATGATGATGGCTTTGATATTAGTGGAGAATATGGGGGTTGAGCTTGATGGTGATGCATTGGAGGCTGAGCTGGAGATATCATCGTTTCGTTGATGAGAATGATAACAGAATAATAGAGATTCAATTATGTGTGATGTTTGTGTTGAGAGAGACTTGCTCTCAAACGTGGAAAGAGAAGAGAGGTGTGTGTGTGCTGTTTTATTGGATTTTTGGGTTTAATTTCCTTAATGCAAGAAATTTTTCTATCTGTTTCTACAGGCACGTTATATACAACACCTAATTTTTGGGCATATCCAATAAAAACACGACAACGCATAAAACCTAAAGTTTTTATCATTTTTCATTTTCTGATAAAAAATACTAATCTTTTGTCGTTTTGGGATCATCCATAACCCATCACTCTCCCGCCTTTTTTTGTTCCATTTTTCTCTATGGTTTAATTTCAATGGCTTATTTTGTCCGATTTCTTCCCCTTTTCTCTATTTTCATCTTGTACGAACTTCTTTTTCCTTTTTCATTCTTCCATAAAGTCACTTATTTATTTTATGGAAATTATTTGTTTATGATTTTGTAGAAGAAGTTTCATGTTATTCAATAAAGTTATACCATGGTTTTTAATCAACCATTTTTCATTGTCATCTAAAGATCTTTATGGCATTTTAATGCCTTTACATGTACTTACTTCACTGATTGAAATAACCATTATCAAATTTGTATGTAGAGAATTTATTTTGAAAGTTGTTTTGGATAGAACATGTTATTATGGATCAAATTAAAACGGTGGCAAAGAGAAATTTTTAATATAAATCAAATTTTTTAAGTTTTATGCAGGTTGAAATGATGACTTTGGTTTATTTGTAGGATAAATATGGATGATGGTGATTGGTGAGTGTCAAGTAGTTGAAATTGACAACCCCATAGATATTTTTCTTGGTCAAGTTGTGCATAGCAAGGACGAAGCTTATAACTTATACGAAGAACATGGCTTCAAGATGGGTTTTAGTGTAAAAAAAGGAAAGAAGTGTCTGTGATAATGATAAAAAGAACACACGTTTGAAAGATTATTATGGTTTCAAACAAGGGTTTGAGAACAATGAACCAAAAGAAGAAATTGTAGGTGAAGTTGCTTATCAAAGGGCTGATTCAACGACAATTGTAAAGCAATGGTGCGATTTAATGTTAGCAAGGATGGAGAATGGTGAATTACTAAGTTTATGATGGATCACAACCATGTTTTTGTGTCGTTCGAGCAAAGACATTTGTTACGCTCTATGAGAAAGGTATCAGAAAACAAAGGAGGTCTCATAAAGTCTACGGAGAACGTCTGAATGAAAATTATTAATATTTGAAGTTATTTAGGAGAAGAGGCCGGTGGATTTGATAAGCTTGGCATGACGATGAAAGATATGCATAATTTTGTCTACACTGAAAAGATTGAATTAATTCAAGGTGGAGATGCCCAATCTTTAATTAATCCCTTGCAAAATAGACAAGCATAAGATGTCATGTTTTACTATTGTTATGGTTTTATGTTGTCTTGAGGTATGTAGATAGTCAAAACACAACTTCATTCAAAACTTAAGCACGTGTGCTTGCTCAAGTATTCAATTATATTGCATGCAGGAGGCTTCAAATTACAACTAATTTCCTCCAAGTAGTGCTTTCCAAGACAGGCAAAAACATAAAAAAGTTAAAGAGAAGTTGAAATTGGCCGCTTTATTTTGTATGTAGTAGAAGATTATAGCCAACTTTTGGTTCTAGTTATGCAGTACTTCTCGTTTAAGAGAAGTTGAAAGTTCAAAACTGGGGCAGCATTTAGCATGGGAAATTGACATATTTCCCATCTTAAGTCAATTTAAGCTATTTAACAATGACCATAGATTTAAGGTTTGTCTAACATGTGCAATATTGCACATGTTAAGTTAACTAAAATTAGGAAGTTTTTATTGAAAACAATAATTATTTATTGAAAAGTTACATATGAAATACAAAATGTATAAGTTCCAATACAAATTTACTACTTTAAACTTCTTATCATGTGAAAATTTGCACATAATAGAAAAACCCATATTAAAAAACTAATGTATTATTTTTTGAAATTGTACAAATCACCTAGTTTTGATAGATTTATAAATTTTGAATAACTTGGCTTTTCGACTTTTCATTACAAAATTCATTTTTTTTATCAAAATAAATATTTCATTTTTCTTTATATTTTTTTTAAAAATCAACAAATATTAATAGTTAATTATTAGATCAATATTTACTTATTTATTTTTAGTTTAAGTTCAGAATCTCTGACTCATTTAATATTTAGCTCAAATTAGGTGAACTATCAATAATGATGAATTTTTTTTTGTCAATTAATAATGATAATTTTAATAAGTATATTACCAATATCATGAATTTCGATGATGTAAGTATAATAGTTTTTTATGAACCAAGTGATATTTATTTCAACAGAAAATGAACCAAGTGATATTTCAAAGAACGTGTTTTACTAAAAACATGAATGTTATTTTTTTTTTTGAGAAATTAATATTATTTTAATATAAAAAAAATACTTTTTTATTTTTATTTTTCAAAAATGATTTTAAATTTCAATTTAAAAGGGAATGTTTTCATGCAAAAATAATTATTGAGAATGAGACTGGGAATAAATACTATATTTTTAAACAAGTGCAATAAAAATAAGATGTATGTCCCGTAAAGAAATAAGCAAAATAATTGGGGTGAAATTATGATTTAGAATTGGGAACATGAGTTGTAATAAAAATAAAAGGGAGTAAAGTTGAGAACAGGTAAGCAAAATTGGTCTAATACGGGGAAATCTATCAATTTGCCCATGCTAAAACTCACCCAAAATTGGTGGTTTTGTTTATGAAGTGGTCTGCTTCGGCGTTATGAGTAAACCATTCAACTGGTCTATATTTTTGTTGTTTGTATGCCACTTTCAAATGAGTCTCTGATTTTATCAATATTTTAAGCTTGTCCCTATATTTGTCAAAAGTTTATTGATTAGGTCTTTGCCTTTATGTATTTGTCACATAACGAGATGCTTAATTGAGACACTTTTGATAAAGACAACGACTTGTTTAAAATATTAATAGAATAAGAGATTAATACGAGAGTAATGGATCGATTTAGCGGTTGACGGTCTTTGTTTAACCTATATTTTGGTTGTGACATATTAAAATATTTTGGATTGACTTGAACGCACTACTTCATTTTGTAAGTGACTTTTATGTGAATTTTCACTTCATCTGCAAGATCAGAAAGAGGAAAAAAAACTAACTAATCTCAAGTATCAAAAGATTGTGTTAGGGGTGAAAAATTCATATAAACCTCCCATAATAAAAAATTCAGAGGTATTATTAATCAAAAATTAGGAAATGTTAGGGATACTGGTTAAAAAGTAAATATAATATGTAGTGCATTGAAAATTGTGTTATCAATCCTTTAAAAGGAGCATCGAGTTAAATGACCTTTAAAAATTAACCTCCAAAACCTTCATCTTCCATTATATTCCACTTTTTCCCATGTTTTTTTATTGGATCATGTTAACCGGTGCCCCAGGACACTAATTAAGCAATTAAAAATAAAATGAAAAAACCAAATTAACCTTAAAAACAACACTTTTATAATTTTTTAACTAGTGCCCCGGGGCATCGATTAACATTTGCCTTTATATTTTCTTTTTGAAAACTCTCCCCTCTCTTCTAAACTCCCAAACAAAGCCTAACTTAACATTGCACATTGTTTTAAGGTAAATTTTCCATTAATTGCTTTGGTTTTTTTTGTTCAATTTGTTAATTTGCTTCAGTTTTATTTTGACTTAATTGCACTTTTGGACCCCTATCTTTTCAAAAGTTACGGTTATGGACCCTTAACTAATTTAAATACAAAACAGCCCCCTATGTTTTGATTCTTTAGCAGTTTTGGACCCTAAGACAAAAAAAAAATAAAAAAATTGACACGTGGCACCTCACTTAGGGTGCCACGTCAGCGTTGATCGAGTCAACAATGGACTGAGGGTCCAAAACTGCCAAAAAATCAAAACATAGGGGGCTGTTTTGTATTTAAATTAGTTAGGGGTCCATAACCGCAACTTTTAAAAAGATAGGGGTCCAAAAATGCAATTAAGCCTTTTATTTTAAATCGTCTCTATTTCACTGTTCATCTGGCTTGGCTTGGCTTGGTCAGGTAAGAAGCTATGTTGGCAATTCACAACTTGTTGCAAAGAATTAGACTATAATAATAACAAAATCTGAAGCGTTGATTAAAATTTGAAAAATGAAATCCAACGGCGAGCCAAAAATCCCAATCTCCGGATCTTTCTCGATTTACCTTTTACCTATTCATTTCAACCAATCTCATCGACAGTTCCAATTTGATTTTCACGGGAAACACTACCAACGGAATCAAATCTCAGACGTTAAATTTCTTTCCCGATGGGTGAGATGAAGATGGAGGACATGCCGTTACCGGCGCTGTTTGAACAAGCAAGGAAGATCCACGCTACCGCCACTGAGTCCGGTGCTGACCAAGTACGCTTTCGTTTCTCTTCTTCATCTTCTTCATTTGTTTTCATGTTTCTGTTCGATAATTGAGTTGTGTGTAATTTGTTCAGGAGACAGTGAAGAAAGGATGCGAGGCTCTGAATAAATGCGAAAACATGGTTAATAGGCTTGGATTGTTCTCTGCTAATGAAACTAAAGAGGATATCAGCACCACCGATCTCAAGTATATCCTGGTACCTCTTCTTATGCTTCTATGTTTTTCGATTGATTATTGCTTGCTTTACTGTTGTGATGTTCATCTTTACATCTACACATAATTTGCGAGATAGAAATTTAATTTAGCTTTATGATGATTGATATATAGTTAGGGGTGGGCATGGTTCGGTTCGGGATGAAAACTGAACCGAACCAAACTGAACTGTTTGCTAAATTTAAAATAACTGAACCAAGTTATATAAGTTTGTTTGGCTGATAGCCGCATGGGTTGGGGAATGAGTATAAAAAACCAGGGTTATGACACCATCTTCAGTGAATGTAAAATTGAGCTTGAGTTGAGCATATTGAAACTGTTGGGGAATTCAAACTGTTATCGATCAAGGCATCAAGAGCTGTGCAATTTATTGTGATAACGGTTATTGTGGCCGGTTGTGTTCTTAAGAGATGTTTGGTAGCTTCCATGGAACAAATAGTTCATGATTGTGATAAAAACTGGTACCAATAACCAGTTTTTATCGATAATAGAAATAACTTACTTTTATCGATAATAAAATACGATTATTCACAAGAAATTCGAGAGCTTGGTCTCTCCCAATCAATAACCAGTCCGAAAGAAATGCCTACTAAATTTTCCTTCTATTTCCCTATTTATCAATAACTGCCTTTGCCTAAGACATTTCTGCTGCCTAATCACACAATAGCTGCAGCCTAATCACAATAACTACAGCCTAATAACATAATAACAGCACTGATAATAACAGATTATAGATAATTATCGTCAAGAATCCCTTGTGTGATTGTAAGCCATTTAGAAGAGAAAATATTAGCGAGGCTCATAACCCTGCCTCCACACCGACGCATGTTGGGTCTAGGATTTGAGTGGGGATGCCCCCCCTTCCATCTGATGTACTTGTTTCTGCTGTTAGCTTTCTTCTGGCCGTTTCGTAATCAAATCAGTCTTTTAAAGAATGTTTTTTTATTAAAAAATTATAATTAAGCAAACCGGGTGAAACCTGGAAAATTTAGTACATTATTTCCTCCTAAATATGACTTAAATGGAATGTGTGCAACATGATACTTTCAATTTAGTGTTTATTCATAAATTCTATCATGCACATGAGGCCCTTTCACTTAAGAATATTGAAGATAACTGATGAATTAATATTTCTCTATTTTTACCATTTACCAATTTCTTGTTATGATTCCCTCAGGTGCCATATTATCTCGCCGAGTTGACCGAAAAAATAGCACATGATGACAGGATACCTATTCTAAAGGCTTCCCAGGCAAAACTGAAGGTGAGAGCTGATCTGTAGAAAGGAATCACACCTGCCCCGCTTCCAACAACCAATTCAACATGATATGCCCCATCCTCATTAATTTCTGCAATATTATTTTAATGAATGTCCTTTCGCTGAAGCTTACTGAAAAATCTATTTTTTAGGAATTTATCTCATTTTGTGAGGCAATGGAGCTGGTCCCAAAAGAGGAGTTAGAATCTTATATGCAAGGGGTACCAAAATCTGTTGCTGATCAGAGGGCCAGAAAGGTATCATTTTTTCTTTTGGAATGCTATGAATGATTTTTATACAAGGAAAATGCTAACTAGTCCCCCTGGGGCACTAGTTAAGGAGACCAATGTAGTAAAAAATTCTTAGAACTTGTATAGTCAAACTCTTAAAAGTGTAAAGAATACTCTTTCAATGCAAAATTTTCTCCTTTTGTTTTCCTTAACTAGTGCCCCAGGGCACTAGTTAGCATGACCCTTTATACAATTCATACCATTTTATATTTGTATATTGGGGAAATTGCATTGACCTCCCTTGAGGTTACACTAAACAACACAAACACCTCCTCTAGTTTAGAAAAAGCACTTACCTCCCCTTTTAAGTTACATTTTTAACGCTGTTAGTGGAAAGAAACACAGTCCTACATTCTTTCCTGGAAGTTTTTAGATATGTGTTGCAGCTTATTTCCCTTTTTACCATTATTCGAACTGTACTTTGCCTCTAAATTGGCACAAACGAAGCCTTTCAACAACACAAACTCTCCTTGGTTAATTTGTTGCCAAGTTTTTTTTCCTTGTTAGTTTATGTAATTTGACGATTTGGTGGTAGTTTTGATCAAGATTATTCTATTTCCTTTTGAATTGCATTAACATATGTGGTCATATTTTGAGCATCGACCAACGACCAATAGCTTTCCCATTGTATTCTTGTTGTCATGACAACAACTTGTTTGAAATACATTCCAAAACAAGAGTAAAGAGACTAATTTCAAATTGAAAATTTATTAATTTGAAATGCATAAAAACATAAAGGGGAAATAGAACTGGAATGGAAGGGAACATAGTGAGAAGAAAGGAAAGGAAAGAATCAACAATGTCCGTTTCAAAAAATGGAGGAGGCTAGAGGGGAGGTGCTAATCACATTGAAAATTAAGTAGGGGAGGTTTGTGTCAGGTTACAAAATAGAGGGGGTGTGAGTGACATTTTAACAAACCTCAAGTTAGGTTAATGTAATTTGCCCTTGTATATTTAACTCTTCTTCCCTTGATATGAAAATTGAACAAGCAAATTTGAATGATGAACATACAAATGCTCACAGTTAATTTATTTAATAATAGTATATCCGTTATGCAGATAGCTAGATTTAAACGACTAAAAGCTGCAGAATCGAAGTTGTTGGAAATAAATGAGCGGAAGGAACGGCGTGGGCGTTCTACTAAAGCAGCTGCCTTGTCCACCCCTGTTGAGGCAGGAGAGGAAGAACTATTGGATGATGATGGAGAAGAAGAGAGAGAGGTTTGTATCTTGATCTGATACTCATTTTAGCTAAGTTCTGCTGAACTCCATTACTGCTACATTATTTAGTGGTTATATGCTGCATGACTGCTTCCCTGAAAATGTGTTTTTGCCTGGTGGATTTATCTACCACTAGTTGGGCTTAGAAGTAGGTTTGTGGGACCTATAGCAATCCTACATATTATCTGACTAGCTTGTGATTTATGAAATGGACTCTGGCGATTCAACACTTTCAAAGGCATATCTATATGTATAAACAATACCTGCTCAATGCTCATCATGCCATTCACTTGTTTTTCTCTCTCTCTTTTTCAGGCTTGGAATACTAGCATATCTTTGGCGATCTGTAAGGTTTGTTCAAACTTATGCAACAGCCCCGCTTGTTTAAACTTTATATTTCCATTATTCTCATGGTTGTTTTCAAGTGTTCAGGCATTTGATCTTCTGGAAATGATTAAGAAAGAGGAGGAGATGCTTTCGGCTGTAAAGGATAGACAATCCAAGGTAGTAAAAGGCTTAGTATCCTTACTGAAGTACCATTAGTGTGGTTGAGATCTTTATATACTGCCACTATTTTATATTGCCATAATTACATGGAGATCTTTATGGGATGTTGTTGAGTTCAATGTTAAAGCTCAAAGAACTGTTATAACCTAGTAGAACTTAACTTTTCTTAGGGTGTGTTTGGATTGAGGGTTTGGGAGGGGAAGGGAGGGGGGGGGAGGGTTTATAAAACATTTCATAGTGTCCGTAATTTAAAAATGAAAAGTAAACCCTCCCCTCCCTTCCCCTGCTAAACCCTCCATCTAAACACACCCTTAGACTTTTACATTTCACTTGCTAATACTGGAATACTAGGCTTTTAGACATATAGATGTGATGTCAATCTATGAGACATGTTCTGCTTTAAAGAAGAATGGGAAATTGTATTTTTCTGTGGGATGAAATCTAGTTTTATTCATTGTTTCTTGTAATTTTGCCATGCTTAGGATGGGGATCGGGAGTTTACTAAGGATATTATGGATGAACGTGCCAAAAAAGCAGAAGCTTGGCATCGCAATGCTGCAGTTCGTGCACAGTATACGAAGCCATCTCCACCAATCACATGCGCTACCTTCGCTCAAGATGTTTTGGAAGGAAGAGCACAAGCCTCACAAGCACACGAACACAAACACCAACCACTGATATTTGGGCCACAAAGTCTTGTGAATGGAAGTTTTACAAATGAGAGAGAAAGAATGGCAGCTCAGGTCTTCCAACCCAGTCATAGGTACATATTTATCCCTTTTATCAATAAAATGCACATTTCTTAGCTAATGGAAGGCTTTGGAATATGGAAATATAAAAAAGTCCATTAAAAGATTTTAATGCCTGAAAGGAAATGAAGTTCAAATCCCTTGCAGTTTTGTTGTTCTAACCTAGGAGTGATAGAGGATCAGTAGTAACATAGTCACATTTTTTTGAGATGCTGAGTTGAATATTTTGTTGAAGGATGCCCACTATGAGCATTGAGGAAGCAGGACTAAAAGAAATGGAAATTATGAATACTTGGCAAGAGAACACTGCCAGATTCATTGAAGAAGCCAATTCATCTTGGCACAATGATAGGAAGTTTAAGCCAGGTGAAGAGGAGGAGGATGAAGATGACGATGCTGCACAGGATAGAGCTAGAGCTTTGGATGATTGGAAGGATGATAATCCGCGGGGTGCAGGAAATTCGAAGCTTACCCCTTGTGGCTAATTGAATCTATTCTTCCCAGGTTGAAGAATAATGAGCAAGGGATGAATCTATAGTTGTCACGAAATCTCATTATTTATATAGTTGATTTGCTCCTAGTCTGTGTTAAAGATTTTGTATACCTGGAAATTCATCTGACTACATGTGTATATTTTTTGAGTGCAGCGTAGGGTCACACCTCATCTCACCACCTTTTATTTTGTTTTCCATCTTCACATGGACTTAGATAACCAGTTTGTTTAATTTGCCATATAGTTCAACCAGGAGTGGGATTTCCTTTCCTTCAAAACAATGACGACTTTATGCAACAAAACAACTTTTATTTCCCTCGAGAGAGTAGCAATATCAAGAAGTTGCTTCACTGCAGTCTCGATTACAAAATTGAATTCCTCCTCAAATTTTACTTTAGAATGGTGATGTCTTCCCGATTTTACCTCAGTTTACGGGAAGATTACAATGAAAATATGCTATGAAGTAGTAGGAAAATAATATGGAAACTACGAACATGAAGAATGCGTGTGTGGATTGTTGCAATATTATTGGCTATTGTTGTTATAATGGCAATTATATGCTTCTTTGAGTTTTGCTCTGATCATCTATTAGTTTTTCCAACTATCTACCTTAATTTTTTACTTGTCCCATATTAGCAAAGCTCTATTGGTAACTACAAAGAGACAATAATGCATAGGGGCAAAATTTGAATTTCGAATTTCTCATTTTTTCACATTTAAAATATGAGTCCAGTCACTAGACTACATTAATGATAAGTTAATTATGACTATTTTTTTGGATTATCATCATATTGATACGAAGTTTTCACCGTTGTTTAGTGGTGATTAATCTATGTTGGAGAACTTGTGGGACAGACAAGACAGATTCTCTTCTTCTAGAAAAATTTCTTTTTCATACACGAGTTCGTAATTGAATTTTTAACCACATGTTTACGGGACCTAAGTCTCTTATCATTTAAATTGTTTACAAGACAAATTTACTTATTTTTATTAATTATTTTGTTTGCAATGTCAAAATGTTAGCTCAAGACTCAGACCAAGGAAATTGCAAGAATTGAAGTGAAATCATCCTCCCCACAAAATCCATACCTTTTTTTTCTTCTAATTATTTTCTTTTTAAAGAAACAAGTATAAAACAGGTAGTATATCCCTGCGAGTTTAACTCAATTGATAGGGATATTGTATATTATATGCAGGAGCCGAGGTTCGAACCCCGGACACTCCACTTCTCTACAATTAAATTGCGTGAGCTTTAGCCACTAAGCTATTAGATAAAATAAAAAAAAAACGGGTAGTATGTGATATTGGGATGTCAATGTAATGTCATGTGACATTAGTCAACCACAATGTTACAAGTGACTTTTTTTTTCTTTTACAATGATTTTTTGTTTTTTTATACATTTAATGACATTATGGTTGGTCAATATCACATAATATTGACACCGTAAACACAAGAGCTACCGTATAAAACTGAACTGAAATTAAAAAAAAAAATGCACCTTTTGACAATTATCTATCCCTCCTTCAAGTCTCGGTATGATAAAACTAATTTATATATTAATTCAATTCAATTTGCCTTTTAAAGGACAACCAAATCTATTTATCAAAACAAATGAAAATCAACCCATCTCTGATGGCTGATGCAACACTGTAATCAGTTATGTTTTCTTGGTGAAACTACCACATGTGATATCACATCATATTGCTGTTACCAAATTAAACATTAAGTTTGAGATTTGTTGTGGTGGGATCATAGGCTATGACTTTCTTCACATAAGGTTCACAAATACAAATTTGCGTCTTCATGTTATATGCCTGTAACGAATTTGGCTATACGTCTATTCCAATTATTTTAGAAAAGTTTTAAGTGAGTGGCTAAACTAAAAATATTATAACTGAATCTCCAAAAAATTTCAATAATTTGTAATTTGTTTAACCGGTTCAATAATTTGTAATTACATTTCCAAACTACTCTTTAATAAGGTACTTCCACTCTTTATAAGGTACCTCCACTTTAAATAATTTGTAATTAGTCCTTCAATATCGATACCTAATTACAAGTTATTTAAAAGATTTAACAATAAATTTTTAAAGTAGACTCAATATAAATTATTTAAAAGTCCTGAGTGTAATTCAGACTTTTTTAGTTCAAGAATCTAATTATATTGTTGGAAAGTTTGGGAAACACCTCGAGCAATTCTTCCAATAGGGAGTTTGGAGGAGCGTTGAAATTGAAAGTAACATTAAAATTACAAAATCATTTAGAAATCTGGCTACAGAGGACTCACCTTTCTTGTATATCATTCATATAACTCATTCGTCGTCGATGAAAGACTAACTCTACTCACATGTGAATTCTAGTATTATTTTTTTTTTTGTTTGTAAATTCTAGTAGTTATAAATCATTGACAAATTTAAGAATTTAATTATATTTTTTTTTCTTCAGTAAGGGACATGTTTAAAAACCCTCGTATTCTTGAGCCTTCCTAGCAATGAAACCTTTAGTAAACAAAAGATGTAAGCAATATTACTAAAAACTTAATTATTAATTTTCGAATAAATGAATGGGTGAGTAAATGTTTACACTGTCCAGTTTCAAGTTTACTATGCTATCCATTGTAGTTTTATTTAATTTTCCTTAGTTTTCTTCTAATAAAAGTAAACGACGAAATGGTTATATGCAAATCGCAAAAGATCTGGTAAGTCACCACCAGGTCAAATCAAAAGAGCAAAACTATTTCATACACAAAATAATGAATATCTTCATAATAGGTGGGGTATTTTACTTAAATAAGTTTGCTCTATTAAAAAAGTTTGGAAAATACTACCAAATGTCCTAAGAGGCTTATTAATGAATTACATATAGTAATTATATTTTTGAAGGTGTATCATCAATGTTTTAAAAGTCAAAACAATGTATTTTTTTATTTAAAGTTTTTTTAGTTCTTTAACATAAGAGTACTTGTTAACATGTCCCAAAAAATTTAGTTAGGTATTACTTGTAAGTTGTCCCTATTGGAAAAAACCCATGTCCCATATTGGATATATACGACTTTTGATAAGAGCTTATATAGGTGAGACAATCCTCACCTTATAAATCGATTTTTAAGGATGAGTTAGGCCTCCAATTTCATTAATCACAAGATTTTTAAGGTCTTGTCAAATTTTCTTATACATCTTTTTGAAGATTTAATTTGACTTGTTAATTTACTATTTAGAGTGATCAAAAGTCTTAAGTGTGATTTATCTTAAAGTTACTTAGACATATTTACCTTTGAAGAGTTTACATAGACATAATTGAGAAGTATAAAAGAATTTTTGGATAGTCTAAAATCTAATCTTTTTAATGAAAAAAACTTGATAGCTAGATAGCTTGATTTGGTCCTTATGTATGCTCGGCCATAAGTCTCACCTTCCCGGACCTATATTCCTCCTTAGCTGTCACTCACAAGATAAATAAATTTGTGAAAAAAGATTTGACATCATTGTTCTGATGATAGTGTCTGCTGACTTTGCAATTAATTATTGAATAATGATAGAATTAGTCTAATATTCAATAATATTCCAATGCTTGAGCATTATTTTTAGATAAGAAATGATATTAACTCTTTTTTAGTGGTCGAAGTTTAAACCTCAAATTTTGTATATATTTTACATTATGATCTAAGCTCATAAGGACACATTATCTTTGATTGAATAGTATATATGAAGAAAAAAAAACCTTCTCGTGTAAAAATAATAATACCAAGGCTAAATATATTTTTGACATTTTTACAAAAATAAACGCACTTTCAAAGATATCAAAATAATTTTCTGTTAATATATTTACAAATTTGTCCTTTCTTTTAATTTTGAAAAGAAAAAAAACTAAAACAAAAAAATATAGAACTCTAAACTCAAGAGTATTTCAAAAAGATGATAAGTATATCCTCCAATTTATATGTTTGAATCCATCTATGAAAATGTAACATAGTTGAATTTCTTAAAAGAGACATTTATCATTCATTATAATTCTATCCGGTTTGAAGGATTAGTCTTTATAATTATGTGTAGAAGATATGAGACTCACACAAATAAAATAAAATAAAAAAGAACACCACCAGTGGTAAGTGGCAGATTTCTTGACTGTTTCTCATTGGTTTCCTAGATCTAGCTAATGCACGGGTTTTACTATTGGTTTGAAATCTAAGTATTGATTCTTTGTTGATAAAAAAATAAAATATTGATCAAACAAATAGTCAAAAGTTCACTTACTGCATAATGTATAATAATACATGCAAAGTTTTCAACAACAAAAAATACATAAAAATGAGTCCAGAAAAGTATGAAAAAAAATCAACCGTAAAAATACATACAAAACAAGTCGAAAAGTAAGCTTATTTAAAAGATTTTAAAATATAGTACTAGGCTTTATTGAGACTTAAGAAAGTTCCTCCTACTTAATAATACTAATAGTAACCTTTTTTTTTGCTACATGACCCTGGCTTTCATAATTTAGTATGATTTTGTATAGCTTTTATTTAACATGTTATATCTTTTACAGATCTTAACTCATAAAAGTAAACGAGTTACAGAGAAGCATATAACTTTATTGCTTGTAAAATGAGAAATAAGTACTTAATGCAAGATATATTTTTGTCACTCACCAAGTAATGTTTTCTGACTACTATGGTAGCATTGTTTGGGTATTAAAATTTCCAGTTGGATATACTACTTGTGAAGTGCATTATGTGGACAACTCCTAGGTATAATTTCCGGATAAGATACGTGGTCCATAAGGTATTAATTTGGTTGTTTGTATTGATTTTGTTTTAATATATGCTACAATCATGACAGGGACCAGTTTATCAAAATGGGTTAATCAAATTGCAAAGCAACCGGTACTTGTTCCCACCTTTGATACGTTTATAAAAAAAAGAACAAAAAAATATAACTTCATGTCACTGCTATTCATGCACTTTCAAATATATGCACTGTCTCTCATTTTTCTTTTTATTTGTTAGAAGCCTAGTCCTACAAGTCTTTTATTTTATTATCACAAAAGTGTCTTTTTGTGCATTCTAATATTCAATATACAGGTAAGCAATACTAATTGTATTTAATATTTTATAACCAACTTGATTCAAAGATATCTATATCTATATATTCTTTTGGTTCTTAGATTTCTTTTTCATTGTCAGAAATTGTGACAAGCATCCAGGAATCAAGTGCTTTTGCTTGCTAAAATGGTTAAGAATTGAGGCAAGGAGTAAGGAGTGGCAATTGGGGGTTGGTGGTGGTAGGAGAAGAAAAATAAGATAGAAAACAAAATAAAGAAATGATTATAACGATCTAGATGGTCCGAGTGGTAATGACTCAGACACCTTAAACAAGTGGTTAGAGTTTAATTCGTAACTAAACAAAACTTACTCAGTTGGTCGAAGGGTATCCACCTTGCGAAATAATTTTTTTCGACTGAGATTGATTAATGTTTAACGGCGATCGATAC
>Ga0099826_10000407_pt1 | contig 20307 bp, 10 predicted proteins | sample Mtrugardesep15_FD_76830 | JGI IMG/M metagenome (GOLD analysis project Ga0099826, IMG submission 76830) | Root nodule microbial communities of legume samples collected from California, USA - M. trunc garden sep15 | ecosystem: Host-associated > Plants > Roots > Nodule | place: USA: California... | reverse complement strand
TGCCTAAAAAAATGGCTTAAGTGCAGTTTTAACCCCTACCTTTTACAAAGTTGTGATTTTGACCCTAAAAACGACCCCTAAACATTTGTAGCAGTGTTGGCCCCAAGGCCAAAAAAAATAAAAAAATAACACGTGGCACCTCTGTGAAAGTTAGGGGTAAAACTGCAATTAAACCTAAAAAAAATAGATTTTGAGTTAAAAAAATATATAGATTTTTTTTATAAATTTTTTAAAAAAATCTAAAGCTATTTTGTTTGTTTACTAATATAAAAATTTTGAATCTCTTACACTTGAGTTCCTTGTGTTTTAAAAAAAAAAAATTTTGAAAAAGCTATTCGAAATAGATTTTCATTTTGAGGCTAAACATCATTTACAAAATAGATTTTTAAAAAATCTGAAACAAACACTACAAAAACAAAAAAAAAAGTGATTTTTTAGTTGAAAAAATAGATTTTTTTCAAAAAAAATCTCAAACAAATGGGCTCTAAGACATAAAATGCATTGTGTTTGCGGTTTTGGATCAACTATCATATTCATTCCTGCAGAGAGGGATATAAAAACTCTTAGAATTTATGGTTCGGCTTAACACAACCTCACAAAACTGGTGTGTGAGATCAGGGTTGCCCTCACTCATAAGCACATGTTAATGTCATCACTTATCTGATGTAAGACTTTTTAACACACCCCTTCACGTTCAATACTATTGGATTTAGTGCATGGATATAAATGGTAGGTGACCCGATAGCGGAAAATTGAAAGTAGGTGGCTCAATGGATGGAGGAGGCTTTGATACTATATTAGAAATCGTAGTTGGACTTAACATAACCCTACAAAACCGGTTTGAGCTTAGAATTGTCTTTACTCTTGGAATTTGTTATTGTGCTTAACACACCCCTTCACGTTCAATACTATTGGATTTGGTGCATGGATATAAATGGTTGGTGACCCGATAGCGGAAAATTGAAAGTAGGTGGCTCAATGGATGGAGGAGGCTTTGATACTATATTTGAAATCTTGGTTGGACTTAACATAAACCTACAAAACCGGTTTGAGCTTAGAATTGTCCCTACTCTTGGAATTTGTTATTGAGCTTAACACAACACCTCAAACTGGTTTGAGAGGTGACAATTGCCCTCACTCATAAGCACATGCTCATGTCATCTCTTATCTGATGCAAAACTCTTTTAACACACCCCTTCTCGCTCAATACTATTGGATATGGTGCATGGATATAAATAGTATGTGACCCGATAGTGGAAAATTGAAAGTAGGTGGCTCGATGGATGGAGGAGGGTCTGATTCTATATTAGAAATCGTGGTTGGACTTAACAAAACTACTTTGTCATATCATCTCTTATCTGATGTGAGACTTTTTAACACACCCTCATGCCCAAGAATGCACATCTGGAGCGTGAATATCATTGGTGGGTGGCCCGATATTAGAAATCCGATAGCAGGTGGCCCAATGACTCTCTTAGGAGACTCTGATACCATATTAGAATTTATGGTTGGGCCTAACACATTCCACAAAACTGGCTTGTGAAGTGAGGATTGCCTTCTTATAAGCACATGTTCAGATCATCTTTTATCTGATGTGAGACTTTTTAACACACCCTTTCATGTCGGACATTGATACTAAATGATAGATGGTTTGTTAGTGGAAATCTAGTAGCACGTGACACAATGGATCTTGGAGGAGGCTCTGATACTATATTAGAATATGTAGTTGGGCTTAGCACAACCCCGTAAAATCAGCTTGTGAGGCGAGAATTGTCCCCACTTATAAACACATGTTCAGACCATCTCTTCTTTAACAAACACGTGTTTTCATATTTTTATAAACTTTATTTGTGAAAAACCTTTGGAGAACTAAGTGGTGATATAGTACTCTTTGAATTACTTATTTTACCCATTTGGTATTTGAACATAACTATCACATGAAATGTCTCTCAATATGCAACCTTTTTATGCTTGTTCACTAGTTGGTACAGCTTGGTCTAAAGTCACTTTTCCTCAGAGCTCTTAAAATGGTTGTATAACACTTCTCTTGTATATTTAGGTTTTGTATTGGCAAAGTGAAAGTTTGGAAGTGCCTTTGTTGAAAATGTCTGACCTTCCATTTCGAGTTGGGGAAACGATCGAGTCAAAAACATTTATAACTGGTTATCGTGGTGCATGGTTCAGGTGCAAGGTATACATTATGTCATCCTTGATTTGTTTTTTTCAGTGTAGGAGTATTGATTACGTATCAGATTCATTTGATAAATGTGCATTTAAGTTAAAGTATTGATTGTTTTCTTGTGGGTTTGTTGTTCTTTATATCAATTTGATTATTCATGTTTTAACCATACTAATGTACATTTCAATAATGTCATAATAGTGTTTCTATATGATAGTTGTTACTTGTTAATTGACATCGTAAATAGTCCTTATCAGCTCTTGATGTAATGGTTGGAGTTGCTATCGTACAACTAGGAGCTATGAGGTTATATGGTTGAGTTATGGAATTAGTTTCTAGCAAATATAAGGTAACACTGCCTTTATCAAACTTATGGATCCAACCCTTCTTAGGATAGTCACGGCAGAACCTTTAAAGCATTAAAAACTAATGCTTTAATGTAGTAAGAAAATAGAGCTGCGAAGATTTCTATCATTATATTCTTTTAAATTAAGGAAATAAGCTTAACCATCAGAAATTGCACAACTTGGTTGATATGAAAACAGGCTTTCATTATATTTAGTGTATACTGTGTTGCCTCTTGTCACAGGGGGGTAATCCATCGGCTGGTTTTCCATGAATAGCCCAGCAAGTGCCCTTTGTTTGACCTGATTTTCTGCAGTGTTGACACCATCGTCCGGTTTTCCATGAATAGCCCAGCAAGAGCCCTTTGTTTGACCTGATTTTCTGCAGTGTTGACACCATTGACCTATTCTTCTTTGGTGATGGTCGAGACCAATTGATATGTGCTGCCACGTCTGAGTTTTCATTTCAGCGTGCTGAGGTTGGAGTTGCTGGCATTTGTTTTCTACTTCCATCTCTTCTAATCTCTGAAAACACTTCTCGAATTTTTGAAGAGATTTAGTTCCAAGGATTCTCCCATGCACCTCATCGAGTTCTTTGTTGTCCCATTAAGAACGTGTAGATCATGTCCTTCTCAACTAGTCCTTTGTATTTCTTCATATATTTGGGACACTTCCACTCTATGTCCTCATACATGTCCAGCTGCTGCCAGTGCCGATTGAGGGCGTTGACATACTCTGACTAGGAACTGTCCCTGTCGCAGGTCATGGATGGGGCCTATTCTTATTCGAAAAAATTGCAGAGGTATTGTCCACATTTGAGTGGGTTTCCTTCAGTGTCCCGCATCTCTTGGTCTGCGTTGCAGTACATTAAATCTCCAATTTCATTGGTCTTGGTGTTGAGGAGACATGACATCACCAAGCTACCATTTTTGCTCCTTGTGGTCACCTTTCTCTGGTTATTTGGAGTCCCTTGTGATATATCCTTCCTTTCCCGTTCTCTAGAGAGAGATTGGAACTGATATTTCCTACTGTAGCAAGTTTTGCCATCTAGTTTGTCGCCGGTGTTTGGAAGAACCGAATGCTCAACCGAGTTGGCTCCGACTTTTCACCCTTCATGATTGGTCTGTTTGCTAATGGTTTAGATCGCGGTTTAATACCAAGTGGAAAAATGATTTGCATCGATTTTCAATTGTCACAAAGGGTGAATAGATAGGTGAAACAAAACTGAGTCTTTAAATCAATCTAATCCTTAAACAAGGGGTCATAATCTCCTCAAAATTCTTATGTATTTGCTAAAAAAGAGAGAAAAAAAAATATAATTGATCCTATTGAAACCACTAATTAATGCCTAGTTGTACATGTGGATCAAATGATCCTGATTGATTTTAAAGAGAGAACAGTCATATTTTTCCACCAATATTCAGTCATCAACACAACATCTTCTGCATTTTAAGTTTGATCATACAAACTTTATTATCGTCAAAAATAGTTCTTGTAGAATTCTTCAGCATTCTGTTAATCTGTTGTATGCATCAATTTGATACTCATTTATGCTGCTGGCCTTTTCCAAAACATATTTTTGTTGGGTTGCTCAAGTATTGTCTGTCATTTTATATGGACATATTTATAAATTTAAAATTTCACATTTGATGGCCTTATTTTATATCATTCTTTCAGATTGTAAAGATTGCCAAGAAAGATGGTGTGGCATCCTATGCTTTGGAGTATCCTGACTACCCTGATCAAAGTATGTTCTTGCTTCAAGTTTTAAGTAAACCTAGAGTTTATTAACTTGTTGAGTAAGATATTAGAAAGTCCACACACAGTTTGGTTCCCTAATGCATTTGGTCCACTGAACATTTCATTTTTAACTTGGTGTAATACATTGGGTCAACTACAAAGTTTGTTGTTCTTTCATTTGCGAAAAAACGTATTATTATTTGAGATTTTCCCACAATCATATGACACATTTTTTCTTTTGAGCCAAGTAAAGAATTTAGAGAAAAATCATCAAGTTAATCTCTGAAGTTAATGTGGTGAGACATGTAGTTTTTTTTTGTGGGTTTACTCTCTATTAAGACAACTATTAGGCATAGAGAGAGGACAAGCTATCAAAAGTAGGGTATGGACTTAAAGATCTTGAAAGAAACAATGAACTCGACAACTCCGTTATTTTATTTTTTATTTTTATGTATTAGAATCCCACCTTTTTCCACAAATCTCTGAACTGATTCGAGATGACAAGGGAAAAGGGTGGAATCTTTGGGGAAAGAAGACCAAAGGGAGATGGAATCACACATAAATATGGTGGAGCATTAATATATTCTGGAAGGTGACCACCAGACTTGGATCAAATTTTTCTTAGGTCAAGACTAAATTTGATGGGCTTGATGAAATCAAGATGTAACTGGGCAGAATGGATAGGCTTGAGATTACTTTTGGTCATCTAATAATGCATAGACAAGGATTGAGAATGAAGGAAGGACCTGTCTGCAAGTTCTTGATGGAATTAAGAAGAAAATAGAAAATGGTAATGGGTTGGATTGTGGTAGCAAGACACATTCTTGGGCGGCAAAGATGGGTGATGGGGCAAGACCATTGGGTTGAGACATGTAAAATCTCTCCGGGGTGTAGTAGAGGAAGTCGCCAAAAATGCAAAAACCAAATACAAATATGACAATAACTCATTTGTCGAGATCAAGGTTGAAGTCAAAGGTGGAGATGTAGCAACACTCTAATCAAAATCTAGAGTTGGTTGACATAGCCAAAAAAGGAGAAAAACAATAATCATCATCAAAATTTCCCCACCCAAAGTCATTCTTAGTGGTGGATGGAACATTATAAACATGGGAAACTTGGCGAGTTCAAACTTTCTGGCTGAGCCTGAAGTGCTGAACTCAGATGCATGTAGAGCATAACAAAAGAGGGAAGGTAGAAATAAGGTGTAGTTGCTTCCATGGAGATCTTGTCGATTGTAACCTGCCCACCGCCATTTAGACCTTATTGGCCGCACCTAATTTGATGTTAACATTTTGTTGATGAAAAAGGGTTTTGCCAAACGTGATTCAAGGGTAGACTTCGTCAGATCCAACACAAGGCATATCTAGCCTTAACACAAATTCTTACCATGATCCCATTTGCCTCAGATAACCCCTAAACCTGCTGTCTGGTTTGTGCATAATGTTCATAGTCAAGATGATCCTGCTGCAATGATGTGTGGAAAAGATTGGGTATCACTGGCAACCATTTTGGTGTGGTAAAGTAGTAGTGAAAACCTTGTTGATGGGACCTAGGAGAGTTTTTTCCCCCCTCACCCATTTTTGGCTTGTCACGGTCAAAAGTAGCGGGAGTTCAGAGGGAAGAGGTCTGGTTTTCCAATGTATATTAAACAAACGGAAGTTTAACATATTGCAACATTGTTGACAGAGTTAAATTTTGAAGGGGATGGTATTGTTATGGTAAAGAACAACGATGAGCTAAAGTAGCTGGGATCAGTTAGGTGAGTGAGTTTCCAAACAGAAGTATTTTGATAAATAAATAGGGGATGGTACATTGGTAGATAGAAAAATTAATTATGTACATTGGATAACAGTTGTGAAATGAGTAATCCTTTGTGAAGGGGAAATACTTTGTAGATAGACCTCTATCTTTCACAAAGGGGAAACCCTTGGTTGAAACATGATTAGGAGTGAAAATGTATGTTGGAACATGGTTGAGGAAATCTTGGATGGTATACTATCTTAGCGTGTGTATGAATATATCAGTTCAAATAGCTTCAGCTTATTTTTTCTTTTCCCTTCTAGAATATCTGTCTGCGTGGCAGATTCTGTTGGAAGCAGTTTCCGCTACTCAAAGTGTGTTACAGGGTTAGTTACAAGGGCGTATGATAACCCCTCTGTATGTGTAGGATATGAATCCTATATAAGTCTTTGTATTCTGTATTTCTCAGATCAAGAAATCACATTTCCCTCGCTCACTATAAAGAGTAATCATTCCCTAAATTACTCCTTTGTTTGAGCATAATAGCAGTGCAATTATACTAGTGAGTTGTTAAAATATATGGCTCATTATAAAGAGTAATCATCCCCTAAATTATTCCTTTGTTTGAGCATTAATTGACTTCATACATGTATTTTTATCATGAAGATATTTTTCACAAGGTTAAAAGAGCTATTCAACAGTAAGACTCATGATACTTTTCATACAAGTTTATCTTTGCCTTTTAAAAATTCTGTAGTTATATCCCCATGAAAATTAGAGAATTATCATACAAATTGCAATGATAACAAATAATTTGAAGTCAATAATTGTTATACTACTTGTCTGTAGAGATAAGTCAAGTCAAGGTGTATCAAATTCCCTCTCATATTACCAAGTCAAAGGGATCCAAAAGGGAATTGATGGTGCGACCTCCCTTTCCTACCATCTATCGTGAAAGTGAAAAGCTTGATGTCAATGCCTTCTCAGAAGTGATAGTTATTGTTGATGACGAATGGAAGGTTGGGGATTTGGTAGATTGGTTTGCTGATGGTTGCTATTGGTGTGGAAAAGTGACTGAAGTATTTGGAAATGATAAAGTTCAGGTTTGTTGCCTATTTATGTTGGACACCTGATTTTGGAATTTTGATGAGTTAAAAGTAATTTTGTCAAATCCTATTGTATTTAGACAATGATTTTACATTTTTCTTTAATTCATCGAATCCTATAATCTTTTTAATTATGGCTTAACATTCCATTGTGTAAAATCTGCCAAACCATGGTAAATTGTTGGCTCAAGCTCTTTGGTTGTGGTTGTCAAGTCCTCTTTCGTCGCAACAATGGGTAAGCAGTGTAGCCCCATGATCTTCGCCCAAATAGGTAGACATAATTATAAAATATCTAACAAGCGATGAGACATTCCTAGTTCTCATCTTCCAAGACCACCCAAGATAATCAATAATAACTTAGGTTTGGGACGATGTGATCTTTGTAGTTCTTTCCAGTAAGCTGGAACTGGGTGTTGGAACCCTAGGTATCATAGTTTCTCTCATTCGCAATGTTCATGAGGAAGCTAACAATCAGTTGATAGGAGAGATAAATAGCACCAAACGAGGGCTGCTTGAGCAAGACAGTGTGATTATAAAAAATTACCACCAGGATGGATACCGAAAGAGGAGGCTCCAAGCTTCCAACAACCTCATAGTAGTAGATGAATGGGAGGTGAATACACCTTCATGAGTCCCTCTTTCATAAGGGGGAAAACAGTGAATGGTGGTGGCTTTGTTTAGAAGCAAATGGAGAAACACAGATTTCATAAAATATTTCACTAGTGGGAATAGTTCTTGTTGAACCCCAATTAAGGTTGCCTTTCATAGATACTGTTTTGAGAAGAAGAGAGAAGCTTTTGGAATCTGTGTGTCTAAACTACTCAGCAGGGCCATATTACCAAGACTCCGGACAAGCAATAAGTACAAGGATTTAGGACTACTCTAATTTGTGATATTATAGAATTTTCAGTTATCCTATTTCTTTCTGCAAATTTCTAGCCCAGCAAACTAGCACAGTTTGCATCATAATCGTGTCGGTGTCCTATGATTTTACATTGCATGTCCGTGTCGCGTCAGGTGTTTGTGTCGGAGTTCGTGACTCATAGAGTTTTAAGTAATGCTTTGTAATCAGGTTGTAATGCCACCACCTGAGAATATGGATTTTTTAAAAATATAAAAACAAGTTAGTTCCTTTTTCATGCAAGAGGCTATAGTTTATTTGAATATGAATCATATAGACAGATTCATTACTTTCTTGCTTCATTTAGTAGTTATGGTTTTATTTTGTTGCTGATTTTACCAAGATTTGGGAAAATGATTACGAAGTTGTCTTTCTAGATTGATTTGCTACCACCTCCGCTGGGTGAAGGGGCATCGTATGAAGCTTTAACCAAGGACCTGCGCCCTTCTTTGGACTGGAGCCCAGAGAAAGGTTGGACTGTGTGTATGCCTACGGTGTGTATTTATAATTATAATCCCTTAATTTGACATATCTTTCTAATTTTGATTTAGCTTCCCATATGCATTTTTTTGGTTCATTTTTTTCTTTCTTTTTATATCTCTCTTCCTTTCTGATCACATCTCTGATTTTCTCTCCCATTTCTTTATTTTCTTTTCTATTTCAATTTCTTTGTTCTACACCACTTGCACCCCAATGGGTGAGAAAATCTTTCCAAATTCTTCAGTGTGTAATTCAAACACGAATCCATCACTTGTCTCCCATCTCTTTTCGTTATAAAAAAATTCCTTTCTCTAAATCTTTATCCATATTCTTTGGTGTGTAATTTAGACTCAGATTCCATCACATGTTTCATCTCTTTTCCTTTTCAACAACTGCAAGAATCTTTACCTAAACAATATTGTAAGTGGTGTCGACTAATCTTGCAAAACTTTAATCCTTGCCGGAGGCATTTCAACCATAAAAGTCCACATGATGTGTCAACCATAGCATGCTAGTTAGTCTCTATGCTTGACTTTGCAACGACCTATAATAAATCAAACAGTTGGAATTAAAATTAGGAGTAAAATGCTTACCTTTAAAGACGAGCAATGGGCAAGTCATAAGAGGACATGAGAAGTGAAGTAGGGTAAAAGCTGATTAACCTGGACCAACAAGAATTACTGCTATATCACTTGATGCCTACTTTCACAAGTAGTATGAAACCGACGTATTGGAGGAATAGTAGTTTTTGGTTCAAGAGAGTTATTGGAAAGTTATGGAGTAGTAGTGTTGAGATCCTACAACTACTAGACATAAGGCTAGACTATTCCTTAGAAGACTTGGGCAATCCTCAGCAAGATGGCTCCATCACTCTCTCAGCAAGTATATCTGAGATTTGTTAGCCAAAACAAATATGGAAGAAGCAAAACCCATCTCATCATCCTTGATTTATAGGTTGTAAACTGTCCATCCAGAAGTGGTTCTAATATTCTCCCCGAGGCCTCTTATTTACATCAGTGGTAGGTGCCGTGCAATTTCTGTCAACAAAGTTTTGTCACTACATGTCCCAGCTTCTTAATCACGCTGGATGGTGGTAAAGATTGTAAATTGAATCCTAAGTTGTCTTATGGGGAATATATCTTGGGGCCTGCATCCCCAATCTCCATTAAAGTGTATTATGATGCTGATTGGGCGTCTGGTCCTGATGATAGAGGGTCCACTTCTAGTGCTCATTTCTATATTTGTTCTAATTTAGTCTGCATGTGGGCCAGAGAATAGGCATTGGTTGTAGATCCAGCACAAATGTTGAATATCGCAGCTTAGCTCTTGTTACTGCTGAACTAACTCGAGTTTGGTGTCAAGCATATTGTTCCTCAACTCTTCAGTATCATAAGTACGTTTCTCTAGCTCACAACCTAGTCTTCCATGCTCGCAAAAAGTACAAAGCACACGGAGCTGGATTTGTTTTTTGTAAGAGAGAAATAAGCAGCTCAAGGTTCTGCATGTTCCTGCCACAGACCTTACAAAGACACCCTGTTTTCTTCCAGATTCGATGCTCTGCGTTCCAAGCTCAGCTTGTGTTACTCTTTCTTCTCCCTTGGAAAGCATCATAATCCTTGTTTTAACTAATTGCTTGTCTTTAGACTGTTTATGGTGCTTATGTTCTACAAGTTTGTTTAGGTAATCAAAGATCATTTACACATTACAGTTTGAATGATCAATGCTTCATTTTCTTGCAAAATTTGCAGGAGGATGGATGCAGGTGTCCTGCTCGGATAATGAATCCAGCAAGTTCAGGTAAAACACTATTACAATATACTGTTTTGATTTCTTTTGTTTGAATGGCATATTTTTTACGGTGGTTATTTTCTAATTCAAACAGTGTAGATAGCAATCCTTTAGGAAGAACGTTTATGTTTTATTGATTTACAGATCTGCGTTATTTCCCCTTCATAGTACAGATTTTCCTCGTTATTTTTCACTATTAATTTAAGCGTATAAAATGTAGCCATCTATGTACACTTGAGACAGGCAAATATTTACTGAGCTAAGGAATCGGCACAATCTTTTATATATTATACCAGATTTACAATTTAATACTGGAAGCGACATAAATAAGGAAACTAATTATTAGTTATAAATATAAAAATAAAGGAAAAATTTATATGGTAAAAAATTATTATATTATCTCTTCATAGGAGATAGTTTCCAACATTCTCCCTCAACCCTAAATATTAGTGATTCGATTCCATACCATTAGAGTGAAAAACTAAAGAAAAGGTAAATGGACTTTTTTGTTATATTGAATCTTAATTCTTGATCTTGAAATATCAAGTTACAAGAATTTATATGAAAGCTATCCTACATTCAAAGGTGTTAAACTACATCCTCTGAAACTGGCTCAATACTGTTACGATAGTTTGTGCTGATGTGGCAGCTTCTCAAAACTAACTGCTTATGTTGCATTTACAAGCACAGCTTGATCAAGCTAAAGCTAAATATACTGGCACAAATACTCTTAATATATCAGGGGACAATTACTGCTTTGGACATGATATTTGGTGCTCGGTGATTGTGGAAATAAACTGGCTTTTGTTACTCGCTTTGCACTTTGTTCTGCTGTTATTTCTTAACATATTTTTGAAAAATTGTCCCTTTTTTTTTACATATTTTTGTGAAACTGTCAATTTGGTGTTCGCTCTGCACTATTCCTTAACATATTTTTGCAAAATTGTCAATCTAACCTCAAGCCACTTTGCTATTGCTGGGAATATTGTGAACATAAACACTACTACAGATGGATCAGTGAACGTTGGTCGGTCTTCATACAGAACCGTGGAGAGGAGAGAGCAACGCAACTCTGTTGGAAACAGTATGGATATCGAGGAGGCTGGCAGTAAAAGTGTAGGAACTAGTATTTCAAGCTCACATATTATGGATGCATCAATTGAGAATTTTGAAAGGACTGCCTCAAATAGTCAATCTAATGATGGCGACTATCCTGCTAAGAAGATGAGAAGCAACCTTAGCCTTTGTCTGAATTCCATGTCTTCGAATACAATGGAATCAGCAATTCTGGACTTGGAAGAACTTGTAAATAAGATTAAATGGTTAAGAGCCGTGTTGAAGTGTGAGGTGCCTTTATCAGGTGCCAAACGCCCATCTTGGGAATTTTTGCAGCATCATGCGTCATGCATATAGTTTTTTTTCTTCTAACAAATGTAAGACCTCAGTCTACAATCTGATGTTGTAGCATACAATGATGTAGATAGTGCCTTGTGTGGTTTTGCCAAAATTGCGGCGAGTCACCATGATTTTGCAAAAGCTACACTATGTTGCTTTTGCAAAATTAACTCACCGCGAATTCAAACATCCACAGAGGTCTCATTTTTGGTTTCAGGCATGTGTGTTTTGCCTAATTTGTATCATTTGGCTTTTCTCTTCCATATATTCAAAAGTGTTACCCTAATGAGAGTAGCAGAAATTGCCTCTATTTTTGGCATTATATGTGCTGTTATACGAAATCTTTACTTTAATAGCTTTGAAATGTAAGACAACCACCAAATAATATGTAGAGTTTCACCAACAAATAAGAAAGAAAGAGAGAAAGAAAGAAAAATCACCCGTTTAGGCCTAGCTAATGGATGAATTTCGGATTGAATTGTACGTTGGATTTAAATAACAAATTTGATGAATGAACACAGATCAAAATGAAATTACCTTCAAACTAAGCATGAAATTAAACTGTACTTTTGGAATTGAGAGACCAAGAAAGTAGTGTGTTTACAAGAGGGGATAGATGAATCTGTAACTTAAGAGGTGCAATTTATTTTATATAGTGAGAGCGCTGGTAAATATACTACTCCCTCCGTTTCAAAATATAAGTAAAAATCACTTTTTAGGTTCATTCATTTAATGATGGAGTAGAGTGTACCTAGGTATGCAAAGAAGTTGTTCCACTACTTTAATATATATTGAAATATTTTCATTCCCAAGTCAATTTTAGCATGGGATAATAATGTCCGGCAACCGGAATCTGATACCCTATAAGCTAGTTGGCCAAACAAGCTGGTCCATAGGTGTGCATTATTTTATGAGTTTTTTTTTTCTTTTCACCCTTCGTCTTTCTCGCACGTCTTCTAGATTTTCAAACTTGTCCAAAATTAGATTGTCTTTCTCGCACGTCTTCTAGATTTTCAAACTTGTGCCAAATTAGATTATGCAATTTGTAACATAAATAAATAACATGCCTTAGAAAGTATAATTTAAACCGTGCCATGATATATGCACTACCCAGCAATTTCCCCTCACTTTTAATTTGCGAAATTTAACCAAAAAACTTCCAAGACCCCATAAATCAAATCACTTCTCATTTTGTCAAATTTTCAACTAAATTTCGCAGAATTCTTTAAATTAGACATTTTGAACAACTACATAAGACGTTATATACATTTTCTCAAATCTTTAACGTTCGGTAGAATTTTTTTTCCTAATTTAATGATGTGCTTAGGTAAATATAACCCAAAACGTATTCATCATCCTATTCAGTATATATAGTCTGAATTAACATCAAAGTTGCTCATTTTTTTTTTCTTCTGCTTTTCATTGTTTTAGTATGTCTATCTTCAAACTATATGATAGGACCAAAAATCGCCCTTTTATAAAGAAGATAACGAAACGTGTTGATCTTCATCTTTTCTCCTCCTCTCGTGAAAAAGAATCTCAAAGCACATTGTTTGAAAATATTAGATCAACAAAGGTAGGTACAAGCTTTGAGGGATCTTGCCCAATCTTCCCCTTCAAAAAATGTGATTGTTCCTACGAGACCTCTCCCTACAGAGGTCATCCTTCCTTTGTCAGTTATGATTGACATGTTGGACCACCCTTTTAGTGGTCATCCTTCCTTTGATATCTCTTCCATCATATGGTCTACATGAAGATGTAACGTTGCCGGAAGGCACACCTTTGAGTGGGTTTATGCAATAGCCAGTATTCCTCTTGTTAGTTGAGTTGAATTGGACATATAATTGGTCTTGTGGCTATCATTTTACTTTACCTTGACTTGTTTGAATTTTATTTGACCGTGGCTGTATTACATTCTTATGACATGATGTGTTAACACTAGAATATTACATTTTGCACAATATTATGTGTATTATGGTGTTTTATTTTGGTATATTGTGTTCTATTATGTTTAGAGAACGTATATATTGCAAAATCTTGTGAATCCATAAGGTTCATATTATACAAACCGAAACAATATTTTAGACATTTGAAAAATATAATTTGAAATTTGTCAATTTAGTGATGTCCATACTATTATAAACTTGTGCATTTGGTGGCACATTTTAGATTATGTAATCTAAACTGGTGGTATACATAATTTTTCTATACTCTACGATGCATATTCAGTTTATGTGATTCACAACCTTGCAAGTGAATCTTCTCTTCATCAAGTGAGTCAATCTTGTTTGACCCTTATTGTTAAGATAATAATAATAATATTTTTTTTATCTTTGGTAGGAATAATAATTTTCTTTTTGGTAGACAGATGAAATGACAAAAACAATATAAACTCTTACACACAAGTGGAGGTACCGGAGTTCGAACTCTGGTCATGTGATCCGGCCTAATAATTTAGAAATTTTTACTAATTGAACTAAAACGTGTAGACGGAATAATAATTTCTTTTTGACAAGGAATAATAAATAATTTTCTTTATTATCAACAAAAAAAATACTTTGTCAAAACAAATACAAAGTTGAATAAAATGCGTGAAAATTAGGTTATAATAAAGTGAGTTTGTCTTTGTCTTAAGAGAAAAACAAAGGAAAAAGCAAATAAACGTAGCTGGAGTTTGATGTTAGATCGCAGCTGTGTGAGAAATTGAAATACTTTGAAGTTACATCCCACCTAGATTTTCTAGAGCGAGAAACTCTTTCTAGAGAGAGAAACAAACAAAGGTATGATGCAACCTCGAAGATCTCCGCTTTACCCTTTCCTCTTGGCCTTGATCTCTCTGCATCTGCAATTCCTTTCTGGTAACCCTTTCTCTTTCTTTTCTCTATTTCATGCGTTTGTTTGTTACAATCAATTTTGATTCATGTTTTTTTTTTTATTTTAATTTTTTTTTATTATTATTATTGTTGTTTCTGGAATAGTTTAAATTGTTGTTGAATTGTTCAAAGATGAAATTTTTACATGGGATTTTGATTTGTGTATGAAATAATGTGAGAAAGATTATTTTTTGATTAGTTTTAGATTGTTGGTATGGTATAGAATTTGAGATGCAAATGTTTTAGGTTTGGAAGTTTGTTGTGAGAGATGTGATTCTGTCTTAGAAATGTTTTGATACCTAAGAACATCTGCAACGTCAGGTACTTACTTGGTTTTTTAGTTAATAATTTGTTTTGGTGAATATCATGGTTCGGAGGGAGATTTGAGGTATAAGATTGACTTGGTGATTAGGTTGCGGGTGGGTTCGCGGCCACGCCAAGGTAAAGAAAGCCCAATGGTATGGTTTGAGACTGAAGGAGTATTAAGGAGATTCAGGGTTTGATTCTTGTTGCTAACGAATTAACCACTGACTTTTGTAACTCACATGTGTAGGCGTGGGACCTTGGAGTAGAATCATAAGGAGTAGAAGAATGATTAGGATTTAGGAGGTCAAGGGTTCAAGCCTACTAATAGTAAGTAACAAACATTTAGTCCCCAATGGTGTAGCCTAATGGTATGGGTTGGGACGCCGAAAGAGTATTGAGAAGGAGGTTCATGGTTCAATAGTTGCTGCTAACAAATTCTCTCTCACCTTAACAAACTAACCACTAACTGTTGTCTATAAAAAAAACTATACTGATATTTATCATTAAAAATCCCATTGGAGAGAGATGAGATTGATACTGACATGTAGCATCGGTTCTTTTTTAAGAATCGGTTTTATGCATTATCAAATGATTTGTCTATAGTAACAACATCAGAATGGTAACTTTTGTGATCCATTTTAAATTTTTAAAGAAATGAACTTGTGGAGTGACGAGTAATTAAACTTCAAAGGATAAAACTTAGAAAACAGTGCCCTGTGTTAATGTATGTACTTTAATGTCTTAAAATTTAATAACTCCATTACATTATCCATGTAAGATGAAGGGATGAACCAATAACAATTAAATGAATATTCTCCTGTTAAGCTTGTTTCTACTTTTGTTAATCTATGTTAATACGATAAACAACATTGCAGCCCTCAACACCTGCTGACATATTTTGCAGATCATGTCAGATTTTATATCAAATTTTTCAGTAGATTAAAATTCATCCTCTTTTTTTTTTAGAGAAATTAAAATTTAACCTTGTTTTACCCCTTTCACTCCTGTTATCTTCATCCAACATATTATGCAGTGTATAAATGGAAATGTATCACTTATCCCAAAGGACAGTGTTGACCAGAATTTAGTAAAAAATGGGTTTAGTCAGTGGTTTTTAAATTGATCTCTTTGCAGTGAATGATTTTTAGCTTGATCTTTGTGGTGAGTGGTTTATCTTTAAAAATTGGTTTCATCCAAAAATTTGTGCATTCTTTCATGAAACCACAACTTAAGTTTCCTAGTTCTTCCTGCCACTTTTTGAAACGATAAAGATTGCTTCTCCATGATTGTTCTTGTTGCCGTATTCGTACCAGTGACCATTTATGTTGAAAGCTAGTGTTTGTTAAGGGTGTTGCTCTTATCGCGTCTATTGGTGAAGGTTAACGGATGTAATAAGTCTTAACTGGAGGTTATAGTGTTGTCTGCTGTGTTGCATTGCAGAGTTAAATGTAATCCAGTTGTTAAACTTTGAGAGGTGAACAGCATGAACAGTACACATAGGTATTGTTTCTAAGTTGTCCCTTAAAATTGAAGTGGCATAGCAGGGGTCATAAAAAGAAGATAAGAATACCCCATAGTGTTAATCATTGTAGTTGTCTAAGTGATTATTTTTCTTCTTTTCTGGCACTGACACACATTTGAATGCTTTTAAAGGATCAAATGCTTTTAAAGGTTAAGTCTAAACCTATTTGATACAGGTGAAACAAGCATTTCGGCGTGTATTAACACCAAAACAAACACATACTAATTATGTATGCAAGATTCTTTTTTAACCCAAGAAATAGTTGCACTTTCCGATACACTTTTATCAAAGCAAATTTTTCGTGCTTTTAATGGAACAGTTTTGCAGCCTCCCAAAATCTAAAACAAACGGGCTATATGTCTTCCCCTCAATAGATTTTTACCTTCTAACATTATATACTACATATTTACATGCTTTTGGGCATGAACAAAAAATTTGTGCTTAAAAATTATTGATTGTTTGATTTTACAAGACATTTTGATTCTTTGAAGGCCTAGCTGACAACAATACATCGGATTCCAAAAAAGAAAATAAGGATGTGAGTGCACATTCTACTGGTCTCAAGATACTTGTTGTATTCGTTGGTGTGTTAGCAGTCATAGCATTTGGTGTTTTTCTTTTCAAATTATGGCAAAGAAAGAAGAGAGAGGAACAACATGCTCGTCTTTTGAAGCTGTTTGAAGATGACGATGAACTTGAGGTTGAACTTGGTATGCGGGATTAACAACTTATCTCATTCATTCACATTATAAAATTTTCACATCAACAAGACCATGCTCTTTTAACATTCAAACTCCAGCAAAGGAGGTTATTTTGAAAAGTCCAAATTCACCATCAGATTGTCACCAGTTTGTTTCTCTCGACTTAGCATGGGAGATTTAGGCCATCTTGTCACTTATCGAGAACAGCTTGAAGCATTTTTATATTCTATCATTGTATAACCATTTTGTTATATTCTATCATTGTATAATCATTTTGTAAATCATATATATATTGATTCTACTTAATAAGAGGACATCAATCAAAAGTTTTTCTAAGGTGATTACAGAGTGGCACCAAATTGTATTCCTTTTATGTGGTACTGTATAAATATGATCAGATTTGATTTCCTTTTTGTAGTACAGACTAAAATCCTATGAAATTGATGTTATTCTTCTTACATTAGACAACTTGATGTTAAATCCCTAATTCTTTATACAATACAATTTTGTATACTGTGAGAGCAAAGTATGAATTGCAGGTATAGGTTATTTGTATTGCCTTCTTTTAGTTGTACCCTTCTCAGGGACTGCCTTGTTGTTTTGATGATCAAACATGCATTCAAATAAAAGAAAGCAAATCCAAACAAACAGCTAAAGCTGCAGGTTCAGGGACATTTGAATGAGAACCAAATTGTTTTGTCATACCAACTAGATGACGGGCAACAAAATTCTTAGTACTTTTAATAGAGCTAGTCTTGCATAGACTCGATCACAAATGAAATTATTTGGGCACAAACAATTATTAAAGAAATTAAATGATAAATAAATTTGTGGTATCATTAAATCATTTTATTTTTTTATTAAAAGAGCATTTGTGTGAGTGTACTTAAATTTTTTTTAATTTGGGTTTTTCTCTGAGCAAGAATTTCTCGACAGCATAACAATTGGAAGGAGTAGAAATGATATCAGTACAATCTAGAGTAATTTTCTTTCTCTAATTCAGTCACTTGAGCACGGTCTTCGATGCATTTTCCTGTCACTTCTGAATCATATTCAACAGGGAAAAAATTCAACCATTTCAAACAAAAAAATGTAACAAACTCAACAAAAACAAGTTAATGGGTTTCAATAACAATAATGATATAACAAAAATTCTTTATCTTTTTAATAACACAAACAATATACATTATTATAGAAAAAAATAAAAATAAAAATAAAAACAAATTTTACGTCCCAATCCAATATATATAGTTCAACCAGTCGTTGGGGTTATCGTGTTGCTTGGGTTTTGTTTTCATTGTACTTCACTTGTTCACTGCGCGTACGTTGCTTTGCAAAAACCTCTCTCTCTCTCTCTCTCTCACTCTCACTTTGCAGGTTAGTAATCTTTCTTCTCTTCTGAATTCCAATCATTGATCATCATCGTTTTCTTCCTCTTCGCTACATCATCTTTTACACTTCAATTATGCATTTTTTCTTACTCAATTTTTCAATATCTCGTAATCTTCATCATAACGCTTCTTTTTTTTGTATTCCTATACCGATTCTGTTTCATTATATGAATTCTATTTGTAAATTGTATTTCTCGACTCTTTTTAGGGTTTATCGTCTTTCTTCACTGTAACTAACAACAAAATCTTGATTCAACAAGTTTTTGTTAAGTTTCTTGATTATTGACGTGAGTTGATTTGATTGACTAGTTACTTTGCGGCATCGAAGACGTGTTTGAATTATCCTACACATGTTAATTTCGACGACACATGCGATTACTTTCAATTATATAATTTTCTCAAATTATTAGCAGCTGTGTGTGTCCATGATTCGTAGCTAGTTACTAAATCAACAACAAACTCTTGATTTCTGTAGCACCGACACTTCTCGAAGGCATCTCCTACACGCGTCATTAACACATGCAATTACACTGAATTATGTTATTTTCTCTAAATTTTATCGGTGTCAGTGTCATGTCCATGCTTAGTAGTTTTTGATTCATCAAATTTTGGTTAAGTTTGTTATTTTATTGACTAGTTACTATTTCTGCACACTGATTATTTTATTTGTTTTTTATTTTTGAATTTGTTTTCAGTGATTGGAATTTATGATGGGGGGAAGCTATGTTGAAGATGATTGGGAATTGGCGTCGTCTGGATCTGCTAACGAGGTTCAGATTTCAGCTAATGAACCTCGGACAGTGGTTTTGGTTGGACGTACCGGCAATGGGAAGAGTGCGACTGGTAATAGTATTCTTGGGAAAAAGATTTTTAAGTCGAGGGCTAGCTCCTCCGGTGTCACTTCCTCTTGTGAAATGAAGACTGCTGAGTTGAGTGATGGACAGATTGTCAATGTTATTGACACTCCAGGTAAATACACGCCAACTTAGGCTATGGAGAGTTACTAATAGAAACCGCAGTTTTTGTTTTTTAAATATCTCAATTATTACTGCTGTCTGTTGTTTTTGGCATCCGTGTTTGTGTTACTGTTTCGTAGGATGAAATGTTAGAGTAGACATGATGATTAGTCGAGTCTGAACAATGGAAATAAAAAAAAAAAAAGTTAAATTTTTTGAGGGACAACTTATCATAAGCACCGCATTTCATTTTTGGTGTCCATGTCTGTGTTTTGTAGGTTGAAATGTTAGAGTAGACATGATGATTAGTCGAGTTTAAAGCGAGGGACAACTTATCATAAGCACTCAGATGATTTTCATGTTTCTTACAAGATTGGAATTTTTTGAACAGAATTAACTTAAACATTCTGATGATTTTTGTTCGCGAAGGAGAGGTTGGGTTGTCGGGAAACTAGATTTTGTGACATGCGAATGGAATTTGATGTGTGAATCTTCTTATTTTATTTTTTAACCTCAACCCCGCTTTTGGAAAAGTTCAAAGGAACTTTACAAATTTGGCAAACATTTTTTTTCAATAATGCCCTAGAATAATAATATTCTCAGCATGATGTTTCTGGAATGTCATTCACAAGGATTGATTTATATGACCTGAAACAAGTAACACCTATGAAGTGCATGTTGTGCATGTTGATTGTGATTACTTAATTATTTCCTTCTTCTACCTACTTGAAAGTTTGTGTAGCTTTAACCTGAAAAGTTTTACAGGATTATTTGAAGTTTCTGCTGGATCTGAGTTTATTGGGAAAGAAATAGTCAAGTGCATTGACTTTGCCAAGGATGGTATCCATGCCATCCTTGTGGTGTTATCTGTCAGATCACGATTTA
>Ga0099826_10000406_pt1 | contig 20325 bp, 9 predicted proteins | sample Mtrugardesep15_FD_76830 | JGI IMG/M metagenome (GOLD analysis project Ga0099826, IMG submission 76830) | Root nodule microbial communities of legume samples collected from California, USA - M. trunc garden sep15 | ecosystem: Host-associated > Plants > Roots > Nodule | place: USA: California... | reverse complement strand
GGATGATCCACAGCAAACAATAATAACACCCAGAAAAACCAGTTATGCTCATAGATACGTAATTTGACAAATATAAGGATATCTACCTAGGCAACATATATAGAATATTAAACTAAAATGTCATAGCTGACGATTTTTCCTGCCATCTCTTTGTTTTGTTTTTTTAGGGACGTTTTTATTGAATTCTTTGAGGTTTCTATAAACGATACTAATATCACTCTAGTTATCAAAATGCATTTATCTCCTCGTACTAATTAAAATAACCATGCTTAACATTTTTTTCGTCATACTTGGATCTTTATCCTTATTTAGAAAGAGAGACGTTAGAATGCACATATCCGTCGTGCTACTAGAAAGTAGAAACATAACCATACATTTCAAATCGCATCATATAGCCAACGTGAGACGTAATTGTGGCGAAAGAATATCTAACACAATTTTTTTAATGAGTATAGGGGGAGATGAATACTTTTTCAAATCTAGAGGAACTGCGAGTGTCATTTAACGACATCTTAAAAGAACTGGTCAATGCAATTTTCCTTTATTTTATAAGAGTATCGAATGTGTAAATTTTTTTCCCTTCACATGAAATCACAACCAATTCAATATCCATGCAAAATTATTAGTCGTACTAATTTTAATTTCTTCACCTCTTATGAAATTTAAAATACATGATGAATATTTTTTTTTAGAAATCGATCACAAGTACATGTGGTGATAGTGCTAACAAAAGATGTATTTGACTTTCATTGATTATGATATCATATAGCTTTATACATGCTAATCAAGTTTTTGAAGGGTTTAGCTCCTCTCTAAACCCTTGTGATGATGAGGATGTTCTACATATCAACATTGGAAAAGACATGGAAGCAAACTCTTGGACAAGTCTATTTTAGTATCCAATGTAATATGAATGAGTACAAAGTAGTCTATAATCTTAAATCACAAGGAACATGAAATGTTTTGCTTTACTACCTTTATTGGAAGGTCTTTTCCTATTACTAGTACAATAAATTAATGTTTTCTTGCTCTGAAGAAAATCTAACTAGCCAAGTATATCCAAAAACTATATTGTTGTCACAAAACCGTTAGGTTTTAGATATTGGGAACAAAACCGTGTCAAAATGAAGGTGAGTGTGACAAATATCAACACAAGATAGAGAAACTAAATGGCTAGGATTGGATTGGTGAACAAGAAACAAAGAAAGAGACATACAAAAGTTGTTAAGAGTTTGTTAATGACTTAATGACTTTATCATCATATTCTTAAGAATGAAAAATACTAGCAACTACTTCAAAAGTCTTCATATAAAAAAAGTGAGAAAGTTGAAAATTGACATAAGAACGGAAAAAGAAACTCAATTCCTTGTCAAATTTTGCTGGTGCTTGGTCTTTCTATTAAGAACTTTTCATTTTAATTTTCTGGTAAAAAGAATTATTTCTAATCTTTTGGTTTGTTATTATTGTCTTGGCTTTTTTGATTTCTTGGGTTTTCATTTTCATGGTTAGTTAAAAGTGGGTGTGAACTTCGGCAATTTTAAATCCACCGTCAACGTTTGTCAAACCCAATATAATTAGAGTGATTCAATCCAATTAAACTACTAATCCAGCGATTTTTTATGTTTAATTTATTGCTAATGTTGAAATGGGTCTATCTTAAATACCACGTTCAAATGATTTCTAGTAAAATTCACATCTTACACTCAATTGCTCATCAAAATTGTTATGATGCCATGTGCTTCTTCTTTCCCTATTTACAAATATTGAGATTTAAAATTACTTAAACGGTTCATGATCAATAAGTAAAACACTTTAATTTCTCAACTTGCTTTAAGCATGTTTTTTTTTTTTGCTTTTTAGATTTTTTATTTTTTTTTAACTCGCAGAAGTGAAGTATTTTTTATATTTTTTTGAAAATATACATGGTTATATGCTGAACGAATACATGCACGGATATAGGGTAGAGGTGAGGTGAATTTATTTATATGTAAAGTCTAGCACATTTTTCTCCAAGTTGACACATCACAGTATGTGTATTTCGGTGGACTCTAGAAGAGAGCTTGAATCAACTTGATTTTGGAAAATTATTTTCTTTAAATTTAATTTGAATTTCAAGTGAATTTGTTTATGTTTGAATGCTTTTACTTCAAAATCAAGGTTGATATAATATTTATAATGAATTTTTAAACCTTATGCTATGTCTATGGCAATGAAGAATTGGAGGGTGATGAGAGAAGGGAACAAAAGGGAGTCATCGTACACATTGTCAAATATCATGCATATGGAAGACAGCATTATTTTATTAAAATTCCATACCAGCTTAAATTGGAATGCACATTTCAGATAGATCAACAACACTACCTTTTCTATGAGAAAACTGTTATTCTCACTTGTGAAATTGTTCCATAAATCCAACAAGAGTTAACTCACATTAAACATTTTCAACGTGAGTTAACTCATGTTAACATTTTTTTTTCTTCATGTTAACATTTTTAAGATTGATTGAATGGACTTAAAAATTAATTGAACCGATATTAAAAGTGTCAGCGAGAGTTAAGTCTCGCTGAAAATGTCGAGCGTGAGTTAATTCACGTTGGATTTAAGGGAATGTGCAATTTTAAAAGGGAGAAGAGCAATTTTCTATCCATGAACCCTAGACACATTGAAATGGAGCGACGATTTTCTAATCGCTTACACTAAGTCTCAAGCTTTTACACATTCATCCAATAATGTGTTGGACACACTTGTTAAAAATTTAAATATAAAAACAATTGATAACTTTCATGAAAAAAAAATTGTTTTATGATGTTTCGAAGTGTTGTGTAGACAATTTCCAAAAACAATTCTTTTTTTAAAGTACACCCTCCGATCATTAATATAAGCAAAAATTCTTTTTTTTAGATACATTCAATTAATGATGTATGTGGTCTTTATTATATGTCACATACATAATTAATTGAATGTATCTAAAAATGAATTTTTGCTTATATTAATGATCGGAGGGTGTACTTTAAACTTGAAAAGACACTTATTAATCAGCATTTTCCATAACAAAAAAAAGGACTATATTTCAAAATAAAAAAATAAAATAAGTAGGACTAGTTCCATACAGTATACACCATTACATCATATATCTGCTTGTTTGTTTTTGTTTCTAGCAAATCTATGTCGATCGAATATTAACTGAGATGCTCAAATCTCATAGATACAATTATATAGCATATTAGAATAATAATGAATAGACAAAATATCTCTATGTGTCCTTTAAGTTTTACGTTTGTTTCAGATAGGTCTTTTAACTTTCTAAGGTTTCAGATAGGTCCTTTCAGTTTCGAGTTTGTTTCAGATAGGTCCTTTAAGTTTTTAAGGTTTTAGACAGGTCCTTTAAGTTTCGAGTTTGTTTCGGATAGGTCATTTAAGTTTCTAAAAGACAAATCAACTTTGCCTTAACGGAGGTTGATATAAATGATCTATCTGAAACAAACTTGAAACTTAAATGACCTATCTGAAACCTTAGAAATTTAAAGCACCTATCTGAAACAAACTCGAAACTTAAAGGACATATCTAAAACCTTAGAAACTTAAAGGATCTATCTGAAACAAACATGAAACTTAAAGACCGAGAGAGGTATTTGGCCTAATGAATATAATAATAAACTGTGTATATGTAATATTGAAATATCGAATCCATTGGAGGCGATTAATGAGCAAAGCAATATGTGAGATCTGTTCAGAGTTTTTCTACCCCTTATTAATGAGCGCTTGTGTTTTGTATTTTGTTAGTATGTTCTAACCTGATGAGATGATCGGTATATATTTACTCATCAGTAAAAGCAATGAACCTCTTAACAGGTCTACTACGAGAAAAAGCCAAATTCTTCACGACCTACTTTGAATTACAACCAATAATCAATATTCAGTTGTTGTAATGGTTGATGTAATAATTTAGAGAATTTGTACATCCATTTTATAATACCTTTTGTAATTTTTTTGTTTGAAAAAAATAAGTTCATTGTATTTCATTTATAATAATAGATGTAATACAAATTGGGATATGAAAATAAGTAACGGGACTAAATAGAAATGTAGTATATCATGTAAGTGCATGAGCAACCGCATTTGCATGTCGTCTTGTGAATTCCACCCTAGAGTGGTAAAGAAAGCAGAAAAAAGAGATCTACAAGATGTTATGATATGACCAAACTCGAAGTTATTCTCTCGTCGAGAATGGAAAGCATCACATGTAACTTTAGATTCGATCTCAAAATCAACATTGTCAAAAGACATATCACTAAGCCACTGAAGCGCTTCAAATAGACCGAAAGCCTCTCTGACCTCAACTTGATAAACATTGGGGAAACTAACCGCTTTTGCCAAAACAAAAACACCATCGGCATCACGAATACAAATATCAATCCTTGTATGATTATTAGATGAGGAAAATGCAGTGTCGATATTACATTTAACATGACCTAGGGACAATTTCTGCCAGCCACCCGAAGAAGTACCAGGTGGACTTGCCTATGTTTGGTGTGAAACTGCATGTTGTGGTTGTTCGCTCCTCATGTCACTTTGTGTATCAGGTGAATGTGAATTAGCAAGTTACCAATTAGTCACCAACGAACGCGACCTCTATGTAATTGTTGCGCAAGATTCAGTGACCTTTCATACCTTAAGGTTATGATGCTTACAGAGACTCCATAAAGTTGCAGCAAAAAGTTGCAACCACATTATGAATTGTAGGCCATAAACCTGTGAGATTCCAAACTTGAGTAGGACAAGGACAATGAAATATCAAGTGCGCAAGGTCCTCATTATCAGAAGTGAAACTAACACAATGTGTCAGAAACTGAACACCCTTATCCTGGAGACGGGCTCGAGTTGGTAGGCATCCCCTCCACATTCTCCAAACTAAGTTGCAAACCTTAGATGGTACTTTAAGTTTCCAAATGCCTGACCAAAAACCAAGACGATGAAGATGAGAAGAATCAATAAGCTATTCGACACATAATCTATAAGCGCTACACACATAATACTTATCGTGCCTTTTAGCCTTCCAAATTATAAGGTCAGTTTGCACATGTGCAATCAAAGGCATGCAATAAAACAAGCAAGACAAATACTATGCCATACATAGCTAGGGTTGTGACCAAACTTGGCAGATGATTGGTCAAAAGTTAGCACACAAATGATTGTTCAAATAACACACTTTATAATATATTATTTAAAAAGAATGTTAACCAGTGTCCGATAAAGCAACTAAAATATGTAAATTTTTAGAAAAAAGTAGTCTAATTATTATTTCATAAAAAATAAAAACTTACATTTTTCAATGCTGATTTATTTTATTTAAGAATTATGTCCTAGTGCATTGCTTAACAAATCTCTTTAATTGTCGAGAAAAGTTAATCCAAAAAAATCCAACATATATATTCCGGTTGTAGTAGTACTACGTCCTATAAATTCTAACATTAGAAAAAAGTGACTTACTAATCCAGCTCAAATTTTGTTTACCCAATTGGATTCTGCCATCTGGATCATGTGACGCTATAATCGAATCTGGTCAGCATTCTCCAAATCCTCAAAACACTGCCACCATTTTTGTCTTTAACTAAAATAATCACTTTTTCATTACTTTGGCTTCCACGTCAAACAGGCTTAGTAACTCAACGTGACACATTTCAAAAACGCGCTTCTCAGCTTATTATGTGTCACCCATTTGATTATCCAAACAACTTTCCCGTTTCCGAGTTAACTCAACAAAAATTCGAACTCACTCCGAGTTTCATCATCATCTTCTTCTTCTTCTTCACCATGAGTAATCCATAATCCAAAACCTCTTAGAATCGATTCTCGAAACAAAAATGATGAACCAAGATCACGTTCTTCGCGCTTCCCAAGACGATGAAATGGAGTCATTAGTCCTCCACGACGACGCCGACAACGGCGGAGATAACTCCTCCGGCAACGTTCAACAACCGCCACAAAGTCCTAAATCACCGTTCAATTCATTCCTCGATCCTCCTTCTTATGCTGAAGCAATCTTCACTTCATTTGATTCCAACGGTCACGATCAAACCCTAGAAAATTCGACTCGAACCGGATCCGGATCGGGAATCGAATCCGATTCGATTCAGATTTCGGTTTCTGATCCTCAAGAGGAGCAAGAGGTAACGAACTCGCTTGTTCCAGGTGGAAGTAGTTATCATACGTATCTGATTACGACCAGGACTGGAAAATCGGAGTTTGGTGTAAGGAGGAGGTTTCGGGAGGTTGTTACGTTGTCGGAACGGTTATCGGAGGTTTATCGTGGTTATGTGATTCCGGTGAGGCCGGAGAAGAGTTCGGTAGAGAGGAAGGTAATGTTAGCTGCAAATTAGTTAGTGTATGTTTGGTTATGGGATAACACGAATTGATTTTGTTTAAATTGATTATAACTAAAAGTTTGTTGAAGTTCATGTGATTCGTGTTTGGATACATTAATGTAGAAGTAATTTGAAATCTAAATTTATGTGTAAAAATCAATTCTAGAATAAAAAACTATAAATCCTAGCTTCGAATAGAATCAATTATCAATTTTGGCTCCTCTAGAAATGGAATCAAACATACACTTGGATTAGTTGCAAGTTACTCCCTCCGTTTCTAAATATAAGCAATATTTACTTTTTAGGTTCATTCATTATTTAATGATGTATGTGGTTCATAATATGGATCATACATCATTAAATGAATGAACCTAAAAAGCGAATTTTGCTTATATTTAGAAACGGAGGGAGTAGTTAGATTAGTTTCTAGTTTTATTTTAATAAATTTTACTTCCACTTTTATCTCTACGGTGCTTAATATCAATATTTTGCATATTCTATCAGGTGATGCAGAAGGAGGAGTTTGTGGAGCAGAGGAGATTAGCGTTGGAGAAGTATCTGAGGAAATTAGTGTTGCATCCTGTGATTGGGAAGAGTGAGGAGTTGAGAGTGTTTTTGGAAGTTCAAGGGAAGTTGCCGTTGATGAGGACGACAGATGTGGCGTCAAGGATGCTTGATGGGGCGGTGAGGCTGCCACGGCAGCTGTTTGGGGCGGAGAGTGGGGTTGTTGATTTGAACGATGTGGCTCAGCCGGCGAAAAGTGGGAGGGATTTGCTTAGGATTTTCAAGGAGTTGAAACAATCTGTTAGTAATGATTGGGGGGGTGCTAAGCCATTGGTTGTTGAAGAAGATAAGGAGTTTATGGAGAAGAAGGATAAGTTGATGGAGTTTGAACAACAACTTAGCAATGTTTCTCAGCAGGTAGTGATAATGTGATATCTGATTAGTTTCTCTGATATCTGATTTTGTTTATGAAAAAGGAACATGATGATAGTAAAAGGTAGATTCATTGTGGATATATTCTAGATAGCCCTTGTGTCCTCTTAGTGCATGTTAGGAAGTTCATTGATGAGATCTCAAGCATGATGCATTAACTTCAAAGTAGGTTTGAAGTTAGGGTTTTAGAAAAAGGTTCATAACCGCAATATGGGTTTGATATCTCAGTGACCACAATGTGATGTTAGTTAAAAGTAGGACTCGTTGTGGATATATTCTAGATAGCCCTTGTGTCCTCTTAGTGTAGGTTGAAAATTCATTTAAGAGATCTCAAACATGATGCATTAGCTTCAAAGTTGCTTTGAAGTTAGGATTTCAAAAAAAGAACTGTGACGGCATGGTTTTTATGAATATCTCCGCGACTGCAATGTGACCGTACTTAGGTCATTACTGAATTTTACCGTGACTCTCTGCGATACCAATGATCATTGACACAGGCCAATGATCATTTAAAATCTTGTTTGTGGTGTAATCAAGTATTAGGTCGCAGCATTTCCAACTTTTCCAAGTCTCTCGTCTATTTTAGTTTCTTTACAAAACATGATATAATAGTTGGTTGATTGAAAAACATAGTTGTTCTAGTGTCATTGTGTTTTATGGACTATTATTTAAACTATTCTCCTATGAAGAATTGCATTACCATTTTTGTCACGTGGAACTGAATGAATTGTTTTGGAATGGTGTTGTTATTTTACTTCTTTGATTGCTAGGGTTGATTTTGTTTGTTTATCTGCATTGACTTGTTGCAGGCTGAATCCCTTGTCAAGTTTCAGCAAGACATGGGTGAAACAATGGGTGAGCTAGGGCTGGCTTTTGTGAAACTTACTAAATTTGAGACAGAAGAAGCTGAATTTGAATCTCAGAGAGTGCGTGCTGCTGACATGAAAAATGTAGCAACTGCAGCTGTCAAAGCAAGCAGGTTATATAGAGAGCTGAATACACAAACAATCAAACATCTGGTAAGTGCAGATTCGAATTAAATTACGTAATGCAAGACCTTTTTTACCAATCATATAATTGTACGATGAAAACTATCTGTTAGCCTCCAAGTATAATCCTTAACCCACTTTTTTCTGTTGTTGATGAGTAATATTTTATGTATGTTGCAGGATAAACTACATGAATACCTTGGGACAATGCTAGCCATCAACAATGCATTTGCTGACCGATCAAGTGCATTATTGACAGTACAAACACTTTCGTCAGAACTAGCTTCTTTACATTCACGGATTGAGAAGCTCGAAGTTGCTTCATCCAGAATATTTGGTGGAGACAAGTCTAGGATGCGAAAAATTGAAGAATTGAAAGAAGCCGTTAGAGTAACTGAGAGTGCTAAAATTTGTGCGGATAGAGAATATGAACGAATCAAGGTAACATACAAATACATTTTTTGTTTTCGTATTCTCCTCTCCCTTAGCATCTGTAACTTTGTCTCCACTGTATTCTTGTAAATTTGAGCTTCCCTGTACATATTAGCATATATTTGCTTTTAGAACTGGCTTTTTGTTTTTTCTTTGGTATATATATTCATACCCATATTTGCCATATTTTGAATATTATTGTCTTTTGGTTGCTTTCATTTCACAAATACAGTCGATGATTTGAGCTTGATATATTGACTAAACTTCAATCACTTGCATAACCTTATGGATAAGTGACAGTGGTCAGTGCCATCCAATTAGATTATCATAATAAATATTACTGTCATCAAAACACCCTAGTATAAATTTGACTGGTAATGATTTATTTTCACATGATTTTCTTCCTCTCTATAATGCAATTGTCTTTATAGACTAGTTTCATGATGAAAGACAAAAAGAACTATAATAGTGTGAAAATTATATTTTTATGCATTTGTAAATGTTTTGTTGGGCGCTGCATTGAATGCTTTCATCAAATCATCAATTAATAGCTGATTTGGTCACATATGTAGACTTGACTTCTAAATCTGTTGGCGTTCCATATGTAAAATCCAATGTTTTAAAAACCAGAATGTTATAGCTGATTTGGTCACATGTAAACGTGACTTCTAATTGAATTTTATTTCCATATTTTGATGCATTTATAAATGTTTCATTGAGGGCTGCATTGGATGCTTCTATCAAAATCATCAAATAGGTAGATCCGGTCACTGATCGAAATTTGAATTCTAAATCTATTTCCATCTCAATATGTAAAATCCAATGTTTTTTAAAAACTAGATTGATCATTGAGTTAGTAGAGAACTAGTCTACAATTCACTAATCCAATCAGGGTTGATGGTGCAAGCATACAATATTTGTTGGTGAGTGGAATATCCAACCAAGTATATAACAAGTATAAAAGCCGAGTATAACTATTATGTTGCTTAGTGCTTAAAAGTCCGACACAAGATATTTAGCGATAGCATGAACCATATATGAAAGCTAAGATGAGGCTATTTTGGAAAATTCAACATGAGATTGTGAGTTGAGTATCCAAGGTACAACTTAACATGCATAAAAGTGAACAGAGACAAGCCATCTGACCATTTCATATTGATGGTGGCACATTCTTGAGTTAACTTATAGAATCGCCAGAGTTTACCACTCTAGGCATCAAAGTTGAGTTCACTCACATATAGAATAGTTTTTCTCTAAATTCCAGCAGACTCCTATAGACTTGAATATAATGCGAGTTTGGGGACGGTTAAATAAGTTTTCAACTTAATGGTTATTTTCTACTAGATATACCTAAAATGATTCTTTTGAGTTTCAATCCCATAACTCCCAACAAAATGAAGTCTCAAACTATAGAAAACATAGACAAAACCATGGTTGCAAGTCTGGAAAGAGTCTGCAAAGAACCCAATAGACCACCCAGCTGCTGAATCGAATGGCAATGAGGGGAACCTAATCCACCACCTTTCAGCCTTTAGTAATTTTGATTTTTGAACCTAGTGATTTTGTCCATCAGTTTTAACTTGTTATGCTCCTTTTGTATTCTGAGTTTGAATCTATCTTATGATTTATGAATTTTTCTATCAACTTCAAGTTGTGATGCTAGGTCGGCCCAGGGTCTGGTTCTCTTTATTTTGTCTTTTATTCAAACTCATGCCATTTCAAATCTATATTTCTATTGAAAAAAAAAAGAGAAAATCGTTAAGGAACCAGTGCTCTGAAGTCTTGGAAATATGTCAATAATATCAAAGTGTAAATGTGGAAACTTTGCAGGAAAATAATAGGAGTGAGCTTGAAAGAATTGACAAGGAAAGGCAAAGTGACTTCCAAAACATGCTGCGAGGGTTTGTTGTCAATCAGGTAACCCTCGTTTATCTTCTCTTTTCTTTAGGCTGTTATATTATATTACTTGGCTATTTATAGTTCTGATCTGAACAGTAATTTATTTTACATCACATGTTTTACAGGCAGGCTATGCGGAGAAGATGGCTGCTGTGTGGGAGAAGCTTGCGGAAGAAACCTCTACATACTCAAGAGACGGCAGCTAGAATGTACTTTCGCTGTAAATTTTTGTTTTCATCCTTTTTATGATACTCTAGATTTTTATCTCATTAGGTTTAAGCGTATGTAGTATAAAAATACATTGAACATTCGGTGAACATAGTTTTAACTAACCAGAGTTGTACATGACATTGTCTGATGACATTCAATATTTCAATGTTGAAATGTGAAAGATTTCAACATGGAAATGTCTTGACTAATTGTGGTCCTGTAATCTTTGTGGAGTAGTATTTACTCCTCCTTTTTCCCATATTAGTTATTAGCTGTATTAATTGGAAGAATTTCAACTTTCTATGTAATAAATCGATGGTAACACTGAGGCGGCTCATAGTAATCTTGGAGTTTCCAGCTGTGGTGCTAATCCTATTCTTAGGAACAATACATAATATCTTGGAGTTTCCGAGTATAATCGTTAACTTTCTTTTTCTGTTGGTGATGAATACCTTGGGACAATGCTAGCCATCAACAATGCAACTTCCGACCAATGAAGTGCATTGTTGATGGTTCAAACTTCAAACACTCTCATCAGAACTAGGTGCTTCATCCAGAATATTTGGCAAAGACAACAAACAAGTCTAGGATGCGGAAAATGAAGAGTTGAAATAAGCCGTTAGAGTAACTGAAAGTGCTAAAATTTGTGCAGATAGAGTATAAAGGAATCAAGGTAACATATAGACACATTTTTTGTTTTCCGGATTCTCCCCTCCGTTAGCATCTCTAACTCATACTTCGATATATTTTCTTGTAAATTTGAGCTTCCCCTTCCCAAATGCATATTAACATATTTTTGCAATTCATTGCCTCCACATTTGCCATATTTTAAAGATTATTGTCTCTCTTCTTTTATTTGACACACTAAAACTCGATGACCAAGCTTGATATATTGTCTAAACTTCAACCACCTCCATACCCTTTGAACATTTGGTGAACTTGATTTTAACTAAGTAGAGTTGTACATGCAGCATATGTTTTTGTCTTATGAGGTTCAGTACTATTTCAACTTGAAAATGTCTTGACTAATCGTGATCACCACAATCTTTGTAGATAGTTTCTATCAATACAAGCCATTCTTATTTAACCCTCCTCTTTTCCATATTAGTTATTAATCATATTAATTGAACCAATTTTGAATATTTTATGTAATAAATCGATGGCATATATAGATAAGATCTGGTCTTCTGAATAGTCATGGGTTGTCAACTGATCAGGCAAGGAAATTTGTCATGTATGAGTCAATAGAAATAATTTGGTCCCGAAGGGCGTTCGAGGTTCCAGTGAAGTTGCATGAGGAAAGTTGTTGAATGCTTTCAGTGAAGAAGTTATGATTGAAGATAAGTTTTTGAAGTCTAAAGAGTACATATTTGAAGCTACCAAGTACCACCCCATGAGTTAGGAATGAAACCTCAGAGATTAGTGTGTTGAAGAGATATCAAAGTGAGAGCATTCAAGATAGTTAGGCTAGTTGCTATTGGACCAAAGAAAGCTCAAGTTAAGCCAAGAAAGCTTAGTTGGTTTCTAGATAAAGGGATTGTGTTGTGTCTTTTTATATGTATTTATAAAGATAGAAGCCACACACCGAAAATTTCGTGAACTTTCAAATCTTTATATATTAATGTGTACTATGGTTACATAAGAGTCAGAGTTGGGGATTTTTTGTATTAATTTAATGTTAAGTTTACAACAAAAATTTCCTCTGATATTCTTTTTAATTTTATATTTTCATTTTTTTAATGTGTTCATTTTAATTTGTTAATAAATGTGGGAATCTTGAAATGAGTTATTTTTGATAAAATGATGTGGGAGCATTTTTTTTCTATGAAACCTATGGAGTAGTTATTACTTTTTTTTTGGACGACATAAAAAATTTGAAGAAATGGAGGGGTATGACTTGGAAAACATTAAATAAAACCTAAAATATGGATTGATTTTGTAAAAAAGAAGAAAGGGAAAATTGTTCATGTAACTTGACAAATTGCTCATTAACATCAGTAAAATACACTAATACTTCTAGCAACAGTTAATTATTGCTCGTTAACTACAATTGAGTTATAGTATGCAAATAGAATAGCATTAATGACAACAACACGACGACACAAATGACCTATAATTTATAAACACAATTTGCATCAACAGCAAAAGTTGCTCATAAGTCACATCATTACATAATCATTCATCATTGAGACAAATTATTCGGTTGTCTTTGCTATCTCCTCATTCTATCCACCACTAGAAATAAACTCCAACATCGGTCTACACCATGTGTTTTTCTAGGTTATCCACCTAATCATAGAGGTTATAAGTGTTATGAATTGTCGAGTTGTAGAGTCATTATCTCTCGGTACGTTCTGTTTGAGAGAAAGACTTTTCCTTTTTCTACCATGAATGCTCCTACGGTATCAAACTACAACTTCTTAGACAACGACATACTCCCTCTTGCTCACTCACAATTGTATACTACATCTCAAACGACCCCTTCTCCCCACATAACTACTCCTTATCCACCTTCACCCACGACTCGACACATCTCTCCTTCTCCACCTTCACACACGGCTCGACAATCCTCTCCCTCTCAATCATCACCTACGGCCCAAGAATTCTCTACCTCTCAAACTACACTCACAGTTCATATAAATTCTCCCTCCCCAACACCGACCTCCAACACACAAACTTCTCCTACCTCCCCACCTTAATATGTCATCACACATATCTCCCCACCTACACCTCCTTCTCCTCAAATGACTACCCGCGTCCAACATGGTATTTTTAAACCTCGTCAACTTTTGAACCTACACACATCAGCCCCTCGATTCATTTCTCCTTTACCCACAAATCCAATTGATGCATTAAAAAATCACAATTGGAAGATGACCATGAAAGACGAAAATGATGCCCTTATTAATAATAAGATGTGTTACTTAGTTCCTCGTCCCTCTAATAGTAATAATAAGATGTGTTACTTAGGCACAATAAGAAATCAAATGGCTCTTTTAAGCGTTAAAAAGCTCGTCTTGTAGGTAATGGTGAAAATCAACAATCTGGTATTGATTATGGTGAAACATTTAGCCCCGTTGTTAAATCGTCCACCATTCACATGATTCTTAGCATTGCATTATCCAAGTCGTGGTGTTTTCATCAACCAGATGTCAAGAACACTTTCTTGCATGGAAATCTTGATGAACCCGTATATATGCAACTGCCTCCTGGATTTCGTGACTCTCAACATCCAGAGCATGTCTGTCTCCTCAAAAAATCAATTTATGGTCTCAAACAAGCACCTCGTGTCGGGTACCAAAGATTCATTGAGTACGTTGCCACCTTGGGTTTCTCTCACATCATCTCTGATCATTCATTATTCATTTACCATCACAGTAATGATACTGCTTATATTCTTCTTTATGTGTATGCCATCATTCTCACTGCTTCTTCTGATGCTCTACGTAACTCTATTATGTCTAAACTTAGTGTTGAGTTTGTAATGAAGGATTTAGGTTCTCTGAGTTATTTTCTAGGAATATATGTCACTAGACATACATGTGGTCTTTTATTATCCCAAAAGAAATATGCAGAGGAAATTGTAGAACGAGATGGCATGTCCTCTTGCAAGTCATCACCTACACCAGTCGACACCAAGACAAAACTCAGTGCTTCTTCTGGGAATCTATATCACGACCCAACAGAATATCAAAGTCTTGCAGGTGCTTTACAATACTTAACATTCACAAGACCTGATATCTCCTATGTTGTTCAACAAGTATGCTTATTCATGCATAATCCTAAAACACAACATATGTCAGCTCTGAAGCGTATCATTCGGTATATTCACGACACTCTTGATTTTGGCCGACATGTGTATCCCTATTCTATCAGTAAACTAGTGTCTTACACTGATGCAAATTGGGCTGGTTGTCCAGACACCATAAGATCCACTTTTGGCTACCGTGTCTACCTTGGTGATAATCTAATCTCATGGTCTGCCAAGCGCGAACCCATTCTTTCTCAGTCAAGTGCAGAAGCCGAATATCGAGGAGTCGCTCATGTAGTCTCTGAATCTTGTTGGATTAGAAACTTATTATTGGAACTATGTTGCCCTATAACAACAACTACTTTGGTCTATTGTGATAATGTGAGTGCAATTTACCTTTTCGGAAACCCTGTTCAACATCAGCACACCAAACACATCGAGATGGATATTCATTTTGTGCATGAAAAGGTGGCTCGTGGACAAGTAAGAGTTCTGCACGTTCCATCATGTTATCAAATTGCCGACGTCTTCACCAAAGGTCTTCCGTTGCAACTCTTTCATGACTTTCATGATAGTCTCAACATTTGTCAACCTTCAGTTTCGACTATGGGGTGTATTAAACTATTATGTACATATCTCTATATTTACGAATATCATTAAGTGCAAATTGATTAGTCATGAATGTATGGTCAAACTCTCATTGTATATATACAAACCAAAAATGAATGGAAAGGCAAGACCTATTATTCTAACAGTGATGAGATTGTTACACTAATTTAAACCTTATATGAGGTGTAGCTGTTGGTTGATTGAAACACAATCATGTTCTCTGGTCATTGAGTTTTATTGAGCTTTTTGTTTAAATTATTCTCTTTTTAAGAATTGCATTACCATTTTTGTCAAGTGGAAATGGTTGATTTTGTTTGCTTATTATCTGCATTGACTTGTCGTAGAAGTTGAGTTCGAATCTGAGTATGGGTTGTTGATGCTGACATGAGAAATGTAGCAACTGTACATGTAGCTGTCAAACGAGCATGTTATATAGAGAGCTGAATACACAAACAATCAATCATCTTGTAAGTGCAAGTTCTAGTTACTTATTATGATAAAACCTTTAACCAGTTATATAAATGTAGTATGAAAATTATGTAATAGCCTCCGAGTATAATCCCCTTGTTTCCATATTACGTGAATACCTTGGCACAACTAGCCATCCACAATGCATTTTCCAACTGATCAAGTGCATTGTTGACGGTTCAAACACTCTCGTCAAAACCAGCTTCTTTACATTCTCGGATTGAGAAACTCGAAGTTGCTTCATACACAATATGTGCAGATAGAGAGTATGAACGAATCAATGTAATATATATATTTGTTTCTCATAGTTGTGAGATACAAGAATATGTTGATTTAATGGTTTGTGACTTGATCTTCTTATAGCTGTGAGACACTTTGAATTCCGTAGAACACTTTAGATATAATCTGAACAAGAGTAGAATGTGAAAATAAAAAAGAAACATGAAGGATCCGAAAAGAAATTCTCCCTCTATGGAAACAATCCCACCACACGGGGCCTTAAATTTTTTAGGCCAAAAATCCTAATAACTAGTTAAAATTACTTAAGATAAAACTTACATGCATTTCTTAGGTGTTATTTTGTTTGATAAACATACAAAAATACACCCTGAAACATAAGTGAGTTTTATTTTTAAGTAATGAATGCGTAAGCCTTTATTCAACCCAACAAAAAAAGCATAAAAGTTGGTACAACACTAGTCCAGTGACCATTCAGATTTCTGCACAAGATATTTATAGCCAAATTGCCACTCCATATTGCTTAAACTTCCGACGTGGGACTTAAAATAAAACTTATTTTTACAGACCTATAGGTGACCATCCTTTATTTACCATGATGTGATAAATTTCTCATACACAGTAATCTCCTTTCAAAGTTGATTTTCTACCGAGACAGAGATCCGTCTTCCTCATCGCCTCCAAGAAGTTCCTGAGTAATGTATTACTACTGCTTCCTCCATAAAGTATGTGCGTATATACACACACACACACAGTTTTTTTTAGAGGATGTTTAGTGTTTTATTGTCATATCAAATGGTGAGATGAACATGAGAATGGACTATGTAAAATTCATTCATTTTTTAACATTTGAACTCAAATAATAAATTAATCTTTATTTTGTGACTATGGTATGGGTCTATATTTTTTTCCCTTGCATGACGCTCCATCAAATTCATCTCAATATGTAAAAATCCAATGCTTTAAAACTAGATTGATCATTAAATTAGAAGAAACACTAGTCTAAAATTCACTAATCCAATCAGGGTTGATGGTAAAAGCATACAACATAAGTGAAGATCTAACCAAGTATATGACAAATCTAAAAGGCAAGCATAAGTGAATAACTGTCATGTTGCTTAGTGCTTCGAAGTCTCACGCAAGGTAGTGAATGATAGCATACACCATATATGAAAGCCAGGAGGAGGATATACATGAAAATTCCAGAATAGTAAGCTGTTATATCGGATTGCTTGGTAATTTATGGTTCAGAACAGTATGCCGTTTATAGGCAGGCTATGCAGAGAAGATGGCTGCTGTGTGGGAGAAGCCAGCGGAAGAAACATCCACATACTCAAGACAGAAGATAGAATGTACTTGGCTGTAAATTTTTGTTATCCTTTTTATGATACTCTAGATTTTTATTTCATGGTTTCATCATGAGGGGTTACGAATACGGAGTGTCATGCAATCTGCTTTATTTCAGCAGTTTAACTCTGTTGGAGAGGCTCTATCCATGTTCTTGTGATCCTCTCAACTGACCAGGCCAAGAAATTTGTCGTGTATTGGCCACTAGAAATAATTTGGTATGCAAGAGTGCGTGAGAGTCACTGCAGGATGTTATGAGGACTACTAAGTGCGTTGGCCGTGGGGAATAAAGCATGTTGGAATAGCCCAGTTTTCGGGTGAAACCTGTGCCGGACAAATTCTTTATTTTGTGACTATGGTATGGGATTATATTTTTCCCCTTCATGACTTGTTGAGATGTGGTTATTTAGTTTAAAACAAATGTTAATTACTCTATTTATTTATGAAATGTTAACTACAGTTGATAATATATGCATTAAAAACCTTGTATGATGAGTAATCAAGTATTAGTTGACAGCAATTCCAACCGTGGTTCCAAGTTTCTCGTCTATTTTAGTTTTTTTACCCAACATGATATAGTAGTTGGTTCATTGAAACATGCTCTCATGTACTAATGTCATTGAGTTTTTTGTTGAACTTATTCTCCTTTTTGTTTGGGAATGGTGTTGTTACTTTCCAATTTGTTGATGAGTAATAATTTATGTATGTTGCAAGATAAACACTACATGAATATCTTTGGATAATGCTAGCCATCAACATTTCATTTTCCGATCAATAAAGTGCATTGTTGACGATTCAAACACTCTCATCAGAACTGGCTTCTTTACATCCATGGATTGAGAAGCTCGAAGTTGCTTCATCCAAAATATTGGCGGAGACAGGTCTAGGTTTCAGAAAATTGAAGTGTTGAAAGAAGACGTTAGAGTAACTCAGAGCACTAAAATATGTGCAGATAGAGAGTATGAACGAATCGAGGTAACATGTAACCACATTTTGTATTTTTCGGATTCTCCTCTCTCTTAGCATCTGTAACTCGGACTCTGATATATTCTTGTAAATTTTAGTTTCCCATTCCCGTGCATGTTTAACATATTTTTTCTTTTAGAATTGATTTCTCTGTTTTTTATTTGGAACACATACAATTCATGCCTCCATATTTGCCATTTTTTAAGATTATTTTTTTTGTTTTCGTTCATTTCACGAGTACACTTACAGTAGCCTAGGGAGAAATTTGACAGACTAGAACTCAATGAATAAGCTTGATATATTGTCCAAGCTTCAATTGCCTGAAAAGCCTTATGCAAAGTAACAATGACATCCGATTAAATTTGACTAGTAATGATTATGTTTTCTCGTGATTTTTTTGCTGTCTATAATGTCTCTACAGACAAATTTCATGGCGAAAGAGAAAAAGAACTACAACAGTGTCAAAATCATATTTTCACCCTATTTTGATGCATTTGTAAATGTTTTGTTGAGTGTTGCATTGAATGCTTCTATCAAAATCATCAATCAATAGCTGATTTGGTCAACATATCCAAACTTTATTTGTAAATGTGTTGCCATTTCCATATATAAAAGCCAATCCTATACAAACCAGATTGATCATTGAAATTATAGTATTGCTATATTTTGTTACATTTATAAATGTTTCATTGAGGGCATCATGGGATGCTTTGATCAAATTCATCAATATTAATGGTAAATTTGGTCACTGATCGAAATTTGGATTCTAAATCTTTTGTCATCTCGCTATGTAAAAATTCAATGATTTAAAAACTAGATTGATCATTGAATCAGCAGAGACACTATTCTTCAATTCACTAATCCAATCAGGGTTGATCGTGCTAGCATACGACATAATTTAGTGAGCGGAAAATCTAACCAAGTATGTAAAAGACAAATCTAAAAGCCAAGGATAAGTGAATAACTGTTCCCGTGGTTGCAAATTCTTGAGTTAACTAATAGAATCACAAGAGCTTACCACTCTAAGCATCAAGATTGAGTTAACTCACATATAAATAGCTTTACTCTAAACATCAGTATATTCTTAATGGTTATTTTCTAACAGATATGCTTAAAATGATCAGTCTTTGTAGTGCACAAAATATTAAAGGAAGTGAACGATGTTAAACTATAGAAATGGCGGAACCCAATAGTCTACAAAGAACCCAATAGAGTACCCAGCTGCTGGGTCGAATGGCTGAACAGAACCCAATCCACCACCTTTCACCCTTTAGTAACTTTGATTTTTGAACCTTGTAATTTTGTCCATCAGTTTGAACTTGTTATGCTCTTTTTGTGTGCTGAGTTTTGAATATATCTTATGATTTATGAATTTTTCCATCAATTTCGAATTGTGATGCTAGGTTGGCCCAGGATCTGGTTCTCTTTATTTGGTCGATTGTACAAACTCATGCCATTTTAACACTATATTTTTATTGAGAAAACACAAATTGTTTCAAGGAACTACTTCTCAGAAGTCTTTCTTGCACTACAACATTTTTATGTCAATTGTAACTGTCGAAACTTTGAAGGATAATAATAGGAGTGAGCTTGAAAGATTTGACAAGGATAGGCAAAGTGACTTCCAAAATATGCTATGCTAGGGTTTGTTGACAATCGGATAACCCTCGTTGATCTTCTCTTTTGTGTAATCTGTTATATCAGATTGCTTGGCTATTTATGGTTCAGAACAGTAACTTATTATACATCATGTGTTTTACAGGCAGGCTATGCAGAGAAGATGGCTGATGTGTGGGAGAAGCTTGCTGAAGAAACACCCACATACTCGAGACAGCAGCTAGAATGTACGTGGCTGTAAATTTTTGTTATCATCCTTTTTATGATACTCTAGATTTTGATGTTATGGTTTCATCATGAGGGGTTATGGAGTGTTGTGCAATCTATTTCTGCGTTTGGATTATTAATTCAAAACTACAGGGATATTATACCTAATTCTGTTTACTTTCCATTTTGCTTTACTATAGAGAAGGTAATTTGGTTGTTCTCTCCTTTGGCTAAGATGGTACCAAGTTGGCCTTCTTTCCATGAATTAATTTTCTTGCCTGAGTGTTTTTCT
>Ga0099826_10000405_pt1 | contig 20331 bp, 7 predicted proteins | sample Mtrugardesep15_FD_76830 | JGI IMG/M metagenome (GOLD analysis project Ga0099826, IMG submission 76830) | Root nodule microbial communities of legume samples collected from California, USA - M. trunc garden sep15 | ecosystem: Host-associated > Plants > Roots > Nodule | place: USA: California... | reverse complement strand
TTTTTTTGTTCAACTGACCCTCATGGATTGATAACTATTTTTTCAAAGGATTATCAAGCAATCTTAGAATTATTATTTTTTGATTGATCAAATAAAAAAAATTAACAAATTTAAATGACGACAAAGAAAAGTCAAATGAGAAATTTAATCTTGCTAATTAACATTGCTTATATAATTAGTGTTATGAAAATTGAGAATTTTAATCATCATTTGTCAAGTGGCACAATGCATATGTGGAGAGCCTAATAGAAAAGAAGCATTTAATATAGGTCATGGTAAAACATTTGCAATTGTATATAATATAGATAAATTTTAAGTTGGTCATTATGAGCCCGTTTGTTTTGGATTTTTTTCAAAAATAAAAGAATTTCTTAAAAAAATCACTTTTTTCATTTTGTAGTGTTTGTTTAGGATTTTTAGAAAAATCATTTTATCAAAAAAAAAAAACTATTTTTATCCTAAAATAAAAAGCTATCAGGATTAATTTTTCTCAAAATCTATTTTTTTTTTTTAAAAAACAAGAAGGTAACACATCTACATGTTAAAACTCATTTTCTTTGAAAAATTGATTTTTATGGGTAGTAGACAAACAAAAATAAAACCAGTTTTTTTTTTTTAAATCTCTAAATTTTAATCTCTAGATTCTTTTAATACAAAATCTATTTTTTTAAAGTTAAAACAAACGCACCCTATGTTTTAAAAGTTTCAAGTTGGTCTCTTATGTGTAAAGTTGGTCCAAATCATTACTCACGTTGAAATAAGTCAGTCTTTTTTCGCGACATAGTTGAGTTTAATAAAAAATAAATAAAAAATGTTTTAAACCTTGGGTTAAATTTCATCATCCATATTGTCAATCATAATCTTTAAAAGGTAAGTGACATAAGAGATTAACTTATTCAAATGTAAATATCGTTTTGAACCAACCTAAAACTTTTAAAATATAAATGATATATTAACTTAAAACTTTTAAAATACGAAGACCAACTTAAAACCTACGATAAACATAAATGATCAAACATACAATTAAGCCTTAAATATATTCGTAAAATAGTTTTTTTTAAGTAATAATTAGAGTAATATTAAAAAAATAGTTGTATATAATTCTTAATTAGAAACCATAATTGATGATTGTCGACATAGTTATTAAAATATCCAAAAATGTGTTGAGTTGGCAAAAAAGAGTCACATTACATCCACACCTTTTTTGTTTGTTTGTATAGTCAACAAAATCTTAGGAGAAAGGATATTTAGTTAAATTAATAAGAAAATAAAAATTAGAAAATGACATTTGATTTGTATGACATTCTTCTTATTCTATAATAACTTTGGAGTAGCGAGAAATGCAATGTTGTTGAGATTCTGTTTCTCTCTCACACAAACAGTTACATAGTTTCAAGCTTTCTCTTTATTCTTTTCTTCTCTTCATTGTCAAAGCGAGTAATCTCAATTTCAGCTTCTGGGTCTTCTTGCTTTCTACTCTCAACATAGCAGCAAAAATATCTTGATGGGTTTTGGATAAAGATTTTCACTACTTGTAAGTTTCTCAATCTGGCTTTTTCATTTCATCACTTACTGTTTAACATCTTTTTTTTGTTTCTTCAATTCATTTAATGTATCAAAGTAGTGAACCTACAATTATGTAATATATAGTTGAATAATCTGTTGGGTAGATAGTTATTTTTCAAAAAATTTGCTTTTTGTTTTCGTCTTATTTTATTTTTCATTCATTTGTTGAATAATCTCTCAATATACTTAGAATTGACACTTCAAATTGAAAGTGTGTCTGGTGTCTAACAGGTTTAGGTGTGTTCGGTGCATGACACGTTTAGGTGTCCGCCACGGTAACCACACATGTCATTACATTGCATTAGATTATTTAATTTTCTCAAAAAAAAAAAAAAAATTAGGCTCAAATTATTTTTGTTGTCATTGTGTGGTAAGACTAGACAGGACAAGATTATAAATGACATCATCAGAGAGAGAGAGAGAGTTGGGGTAGCACCTATGGTAATAAAGATGGAGGAAACTAAGCTTAGGTGGTTCGAGCATGTGGAGAGAAGAGACGTAGATTATGATTAGATCATACGTAGAATAGTCAAATCACTAGAGGCAGGGGAATACGTAGAAAAACTATAAGAGAAAGTATTAAGAAAGATCTAGAGATTAGTGAGTTGGATAGAAATATGGTATATGATTGAATATGAGGTCGTTTGATCCATATAGACGATCCAACTTAGTGAGGTAAGGCTTGGTTGTTGTTGTTATATCGTGTCAGTGTCATGTTCATGTCAGTGCTTCGTAGATCTTAATAGGTTCTGTAATATTCATCTTTTGATCGGTGGATTTTGGCCATCAATTGTGTTTTGTACACATATGATCAACTCAAATTTGAAGAATATTGACCGTGTTTTCCCCCACTGCTTGTGTTTGTTGCAGTAGTTGCAGAGTCATACTTTTTCCGCGTTTCTGAGAATTGCTTGGAAATATGATTGTGTCAGCTCTTCTGACATCCGTTGGGATAAACACAGCTTTGTGTCTCTTATTCTGGACATTGTATTCTATATTGAGGAAACAACCAAGCAATTATGAAGTTTACGTGCCTCGCTTGTTGGTTGAAGGAACTTCTAAGAGGAGGAGTCATTTCAATTTAGAAAGACTTATACCTTCTGCAGGTTGGGTTGCTAAAGCTTGGAAACTCTCTGAAGAGGAGCTGTACTCATCATCAGGGTTAGATGGTGTTGTCTTTATGCGTATTATAACCTTCAGGTACTATATCTTTCTAGATTTCCCTTCATTAGGGGATAGTAGTACTAAATTACGGTCTTATAAATGTTTTAGAGGTCTCTGCGACAACACTGCAACCTCGATTGCAGTTGCATCGACCACATTTGTTCACACTTTACTGCAATATCAAGGTTTTTAGCGTAACCGTAACTGTGACCGCAATGAAGTTTAGAACAATGCCACCATAAACACATAAGAGGGGTAATTAAGCTGTTTAAGTTTCTCTTATTTAGATTGATTTGTTCTTATATTTCTTGGATGCAGTGTGAAAATATTTACTTTTGCTGGGGTTATTGGGATCTTTGTACTTCTTCCAGTCAACTGCTGGGGAAATCAGCTACAAGATTTTGATGTTGCTAACTTTACTAGCAACTCCTTGGACGTGTTCACTATATCAAATATAAACAGTGGCTCTAAATGGTAATACTACCTCAAGATTTTATTGTTCTATTCAACATTATGGGATCTTAATCTTTATGAGATTGTTATCCTTTATTATCTATTTTTCAGGTTATGGGTACACTTCTGTGCTGTATATGTTGTAACTGGATTCATTTGCTTACTTCTTTTTAATGTAAGTGCATGCACTCTTAGCCTATGGATTTTTTTTTTCTAACTCCTTCATCTATCTTCATATTTTGCCTTTACCGCATTAATTATGACCTTTTAAGATGAAAATGTGATGAGTAATATCTATTATGGCCCTGTTTAGGTGATAACTTAGTTAAGTGTTTATAGAATAAATTATCATACAGGTGCTTATGTATAAGCTATTTCTATATCAAAAGGTAAAATAATTCATTAACAAGCCATAAGTTGTTTCCAGATAAGCTATCCTGGGAAGCTTATGGATAAAGCTGAAAACAACTTATAGATATGTCATAAGTTGTTTACATAAGCTCTTTCAAAACAATCTTACAAGTGCTTATGAAGTATATGAGTTCAAATAAGGCAATCCAAACAAGCCCTGTATCTTTTTTTTGGTATCTAGAGACTAATTAACAGGATATGAATTACCTCTTAATTCTTCAGAGCTTGATAATAAGTGTTTCCATTCTTCTTAATTTTCTTTATTAATTGAAATATATAAGCAGGTATAGCTTATGCAAGAACCAATATTGAACTACCTACTCATTTCTCAATATTATTTCAATCTTCAGGAATATAAACACATATCTTCTAGAAGAATTTCTTACTTTTATTCATCCAAACCACAGCCTCATCAGTTCGCCATTTTAGTTAACAGCATTCCCACTTCTTCTAGCAGCATCAGTGACAGTGTTGACAGCTTCTTTAAAGAGCTCTACCCTTCTACTTATCTGTCACATGTGGTTGTTCGTCGTACAAGCAAAATCCGAAGTCTTGTGGTAAGGATTATGTTGAATTTTAATTTCCTTTCTTGATAATCAATTTTTTCTTCTATAATTTACATTTTCTTGGAAACTTTACTTTAGTCTTCTAAAGGGCCGCGCAATTTTGTAGATTTGTGTATTGTTCTACATATTTGTTGCTCTTAATACTCTAGCAATACATAATAACATTAACATCTTCTATGTGAGTTCAATCATCTTTTCAATGGCATGTATAAGGTGGCTGCTATGTTGATCAAACTTAAGTGCTTTGGTATACTATTTCTGTTTCAATTTGAAGAATTATGAAGCTCATTTCGCTATCTTTTGAATTCCTCAATCTAGAATGATGCAAACAATATGTACAAAAAGGTTGCACAATCACGACCAGATCCCACTAAGCAGAAGATTAAGCAAGGAGCCTTTTCTCGACTTTTTCACCAAAGAAATAATCATATAGAGCGTTATGAAAAGCAGTTAGAGGAGATTGAGGAGAATGTAAGATTGAAGCAGTCAGAGGCTTCATTGGCAGGAGAAGTATGTGGTAATCTTTGAATTTTAAAAGAAACATTTTAAAACTAGTATATCAGCCTTCTTTTAACTATTTGAATTTTTCATGTCTCTGTTGGCATAAAGTGCATGCTACTAATACACAAGTAGGCTCGAGCTGCATTTGTATTCTTCAGGACTCGTTTTGCTGCCGCAACTGCTTTCCACATGCAGCAATCAGTCAATCCCACACAGTGGATTACTGAGTTGGCTCCAGAACCTCGTGATGTTTACTGGCCTTTCTTCTCTGAATCGTTCATACGAAGATGGATTTCTAAGTTGGTGGTTGTACTCGTGTCTATTGTTTTCATTATTTTGTTCCTTGTACCTGTAGTCTTCGTACAAGGGCTTACCAACTTGAGTCAATTGAAAACTTTGCTTCCCTTCTTGACGAGCATTCTAACCATGTAAGTTAACTTGGTTTATTTATTTGATGTTATTTGGTGATTCATAACTCCTCTCTCTTTTATGGTATCTTGTTTCTCTTCTATGCACAAAAAGAAAAACTTTTAGAGTTGCATGAGAATTAGGTAAATCATCGATTAGGTGACAAGTCGGTGATTGTAGCTTTTATATTTCAATGATTGCATGTTCAGTTTAATGAATTTGTAATATCAGTTAGTTCCAAAAAGTAATATATTGATGCAATTGATGCACATTCATTGGGGAATTATACAGCACAAGTAATAATAATTAATTACAACATAGTTTTTTTGTCCTGTCTTCTATTTGGTGATGTACAACACTTTTAGTTTTGAGGGAGAGAAATGAAGTGCATATTGTAGGAGGAAGATTGAAGGAGAGAAAAAGGTTTAGTGAAGAGGACTATATAGGAGAGGAAAAAAAGGGTTTGGATATTTTAGACTTTTGGATGTTTTTCCTGGAACAAATATTCAGCTCATCAATTGACAAATCAAACACATATATTTAGAAGTGTAAATCAAAACAAATCATGAGTTTGTTGAAATAACAGTCATTGATTTTCTTATTTACACTTTACTCACTTTGGAGGAGCCAACTTCTTTCATGTCATGTGCTTCATCTTTTGTTTATTTCCTTCCAATGACTATTGTTAATAAATTCGTGCTATCCAACTCGATTATTTAAAAAATAAAATGCACCCTATGAAGTATAGAGCAAATGAACATGTCAAACTAGGTAGTCAAATTTTGGTTACCTAATTTTGTTCACATGATAGCTTTGGCTTTTTGTTCTGTTTTTTCAAGTGGTCAATGCAAAATCTCTGAACCTTTTGTGAATCTGCTTGCAGAAAATTTGTGAGTCAGATAATTACCGGATATCTTCCCAGTCTGATTCTTCAGTTGTTTCTGCAACTGGTGCCGCCTACCATGGAGTTCCTTTCCACTATTCAAGGATACATCTCGCACAGTGAAATAGAAATGAGTGCAACTACTAAAGTGTTGTGGTTCACGATATGGAATGTTTTTTTCGCGACTGCATTTTCTGGCTCAATTTTATCTATGACATCTACCATCCTTGTTCCTACGTCCATTCCTGGGAAGTTAGCAATTGTGGTTCCAGCACAGGTTAGATGATGTTCCTCTCCATTATAAAACATTAGATAAGGTTACGTTAGAAATATTTCTCTGTCTCAAATTATTTGTCACTTCAAATTATCTACTGTTTTCGTATAATATCCCCATCTAATTAAATAGTCCACCTAACTACTTCACTGCTGCTACTTTCAACTATTCCAATTAATTTGGGTTTTTGTAGTCTTCACAGTTAACAGAACGAATTATTTTGTTAAGAAGCGTGCATTACCTAAAATGATACTTATAAGGAGATAGAGGGAGTAAACAATATTCTCATAATTATTTTGTTGATGAATACTAATACACTTCATTAGTCGTACTATCTATCACTTTAAACCTCATATACTCACAATTCAAGTAAATCTACATGCCAATTCATAATTAATATTTTTTTTTTCATTTCTATCTTTCTGATGAAAATAGATTTTGTTTGATTGTAGGCATCATTCTTTATCACTTATGTTGTCACGTCAGGATGGACAAGTGTGTCATCAGAACTCTTCCGTATATTTCCTTATATTGTTAATTTGATAACAAGGCTATTCAAAACTCCAGATGATGAATTTGAACTTCCATATATGCCATACCACAAGGATGTTCCAAGGGTTCTTTTCTTTGGACTTCTTGGTATTTCATATTTCTTCCTAGCTCCACTAATTTTACCGTTCGTCCTGGCCTACTTTTGTCTTGCATACATCATTTACAAAAACCAGGTAAGCATTTATTTGGGTATTATTTTTATATCTATCTATTTCTAGAAGGGTCTCTAATGTTGATGAGCTTATTTTATGCCAATGTTGTGTGTACCCTGTCTCTGATTTTGATAACCTAATTGCATCTGTTCTTTATAATTATTTAAACTAAACAAAAAATTTCTGAGTGAAGAGACGTGTAGGTATTATAGCTGAATAGTGATTTGGAAATAATGGAAAACTATTGGTTCAGTTAGGAAACGAGCAGTATGATTCACGTGATAAGGCAATTACTTGTAAGGTGTTTTAAGCATTCTTTCTATTGATTGTAGGATAGTAGTTATAGAAACTATATCAAGACTCGTGTCTTTCCAGAATGAGTGAAAAAATTTGATAATGAAGTACGTAAAAAAAATGAAGAGGAGAGGCCTAAACAAGTTGCATTTTGATGTCTTGGATCAGTGATTCACTTTGAAGAAATCAAAGAATGACATTTGATTATGTACTCGGGTTTGATAAAAAATTTGAGAAAAAGAATTTGGTTGTTATCTGATCAAAAGGACAACCTTGAAATATACTATTCAGCACTAGAATAATGGTGTAGCTTTTTATGGTCTTTCTCATGCTTTGCCAATTCATGAATACTAAAGATGCATACTTTGGGGTAGTTGTGTGACGTCACAAGATAGAAGACATCATTTTAACTCAGAAATTAATGGTTGATTGAAGACAAATGAGAAATGTCCAGGATCAGAAATTTGATTTAAAACTGTGTAAATGCAATATTTACAGGAACCATCATTGGTTGTGTGACGGTGTAAAAAGTAATTAATTTTGATTGCCTTGTGGAAATTCCAAACTACAACGAGTACCATAATATGGCATTAATTTTATCCATGAAAATAAGAGACACTTCATGAACTTTTGATATGAGTTTAACTGATACTCTCTGCTTATGTATTATGCAGTTTATGAATGTATATGCACCAAGGTATGAAACTGCTGGAAAATTTTGGCCCACTGTGCACAATTCAATGATATTCTCTCTAGTACTCATGCACATCATTGCGGTGGGAATCTTTGCATTGAAAAAACTCTCTCTAGCATCTACCTTGACGCTTCCTCTACCGCTCCTCACACTTTTATTTAATGAGTATTGCCGAAAACGATTCCTACCAATCTTTGTTGGATACTCTGCCGAGGTACATTTCAAATCAAGAAAACAACTATGACATAAATTTTTGCCTGTTTGGATTGGCTTATTTGAGTCTATCGACTAGCATAGGCAGTAGCGAAACTGTTTAAGAGAGCTTATGAAACAACTTATAACATGTCTATAAGTTGTTTTCAGCTTATTTCCATAAGATCTTTGTGATAGCTTATGAAAACAACTTATAGCTTATATAAAAATAGCTTGACTTTATTTATCTTTGTTATAGAAATGACTTATACATAAGAACTTATATGATTAATACTTATGCTACAAGAGCTTAATTAAGTTGTTTATCCAAATAGACATAAAAGAAAATGAAACTGTTCTCTCTGGAAAAACAAAGTTATTGCATTTTACATTCAATCTGTTAGCTCTAATTTCGATTCATGTCTGTGTTTCAGAGTTTGATAAAGAAGGACAGGGAAGACCAGAATGATCCTACATTGACTGAGTTTTACAACAACTTGGTAGATGCTTATAAAGATCCTGCTTTGGTTCCAATTCAATACTCATCAAACAATGACAGTCTTTCCAGTCCCCTTATATCTTCAGCTTGATGCTGAGACACAATGTTATTCACTAATAGAGTAGTTTTTTTTGGCTCTTGTATGTGATTGAACATTCATATTTTAAGAGAAATGGAATTCAAAAGTTGCTTGTATTGTATTGTATTGTATATGTGTGAAAATTAGAGTAGTCTTGGTTTCCAACATAGTGGCCAATTTTGTCATTTTCTAATCTTTTGCTTTCCACTCTTCAGTTTATCTATAGACTATAGCAGTCAACTTATCTTTTGCTTGTCACTCTTTAATTTTCTTCTACATCTTGCGTTTATTTAATTCTGAATGCAATATGTCAGAACCAAAGAGCATGCTCAATTGACACATTTTTGTGTAAAGATTACAAGAACTAATCTGAGTATATACACTAAGCTAAGAGTAAGAGGAATGAGCCTTATTAACGAGTCTAATATCAAAATTATGTATCGGAGATTGTGCTAATTTATCTATCAAAATTTTGAAAATTACTTTTTTTCAATAAATACTTACTATTTGTCAAATTCTTAACATATACCTTAAAGACATATTTTAACATTAACATGATCTAAACTAATTTACAACATAATATGTTGTCTATGATAATTTACCAACAAAAAAAAAAGTATTTGACAATAGTTATTTGTTTACAATACTCCACCTCAAACTCGTGAATGAATATCTAAAATTTTCCACTTATAAGTAAGTTGAGTAAAAAAAAACTTGTAAATAAGTTGGTTGGATTGTTGTATTGACAAACCATTTGTTAACACCTCAGCTAATTGGTGTCTAGAAGAAATTGTGGCAATTGTTATCAATCTTTTATCCAAATTGTCCTTTATAAAGTATTGGTCTGTCTCATTGTGTTTTATTATGTCACTATGAATATGATCATGGGTAATAATACTAAAAAATTTTGTTACAAAAGATCTTAACGCTTGTTTGTTTTTACGCCATTTTTTTCTACTAGCACTAAAAAAGGCAGTGAGTTAACTTATGACAACCACTACATATTTTCCCATCAATTATTGACATCGATTTTTGTACAATTGGTCCTCTTTGAAATCCATTATCCGACAAAAAAAATACAAGGTGAGCTTATGGTTCCCATGACTCTTTCACAAAACAAAATTATTTGCAATGAATTCAAACATGTCATGAGCAATGAATAAGAGTGTGACATATAAAAACAAAATTGAACTCTCAATCACTTTGTTCTTATCTAAATATACACATCATGATATTTTAAATTTTGATCAAATGTCTTTCCAAGCATAGTATTTGTTGTTCGCTCTACAATAATAGAAAACTGTTTGGTATAAGATTTTAGATATTTCATTGCAAATATTTTCTAATTAAAACAGTGAATTCTAACATGATGTTGAGCTTTGGATATCCTCAAAGTGTTCATAGAATGTGGACAGAATCACAAGTATAACAAAACCTTAATTATTTAATGTGTTGCATTCTAACAAATTAGATTCATTCAAACAAAGTTCTTAGGTATAACATAATTTACGGCATAAAGATAGTCTAAACAGCATTAAAACATTCAAACTACTAAGCATATTTTAAGGCTCCACATTTGTTTCATCATCACATTCAACTTATGTTTGTCTCAAGAGACACACCTTCCCAAGTGCATGATCATCCTTTCCCACCCCGCCACACACTAATAATGTAAACCAATAGTAAGAATTAAAGATGAGATAAAGATAGAATTAATGTAAAGGAAAACCATAGGCATAAAATAGTTTCTTTGTTTTTTCCACCTTTTTTCCTCGGTTCTAATAAGTAGCCATTAAGAAAATATGTAGCTACACTTCTCTGGATTAGACTAGGAGTTAAATTGATTGAGCCTAAATTTGCTTTCCAAAGTGCTACATGAAGTGACGTCGACTATCAGTTTAGTTCATCTAAAGTGGACAATTTATTTCAACTTAAATTGCGGATATTCACCTATTTCAATACATTCATAATTTATTATATGTATGTCGACATAATATTAGTGCTTGTTTGGTTTAGCTTCTGATTAGTCTAGAAGCACTTCTACATCCCCAAAAGTGAAAAAAGCAATTTCATACATGTTTGTTTTGGCTTTTCAAAAGCAATTCTTTTCTCCAAAAACAATTCTTTTTGAAGTTAAGAATCCTAGCTTTTGAGTTTGGTAGAATCAATTCTACAATTAATTTTATACTTTGGTTATTATAGCTCATTACTTTCCAACATTGCCCTTCATCAATTCTTATTTCCTTCTTTTGCCTTTCACAAATTATGTATTGCCCAACATGAATTTTTGTTGCGTCTACAATTTTTGTTAAGCAGCCGTGTTAAATAAAACGAGTCGTATAGTCTAGTAGTATGAACGCTAATTTTCTTGTGATTTTCGTTTCTGACCGTTATTTAAGTAGTGATAGTAGTTTAATGATCGTATTTATTATATTTTAAATTAATATATAAAAAAATTATTTATTAAATTAAATAATATATCTATATTTAGTATTGATTTACATACACATTTAACTACGTTCATTTATTTGTATTTAGCTATGTCCATTTTAGTAATTATACATTCAAAAACAATTTGGATTAAAACTATCCAAACAACATTCAGTTTGTTTAATCAATTATACATCATTGTATCCAAACATAAATCAATTCTCTCAAAATCAATTTTGTTAGAATCAATTCTATCAAAATCAATTCTGACAGAATCAATTCTTTTCAAAGCTGAACCAAATACACATTAGTCAATGATTTCATCATCAACATTGAATATACTTGCTTTATCTCCAAATTAAATTGCTTACTTTATTGTTTTATTTCATTTTTTATTACGAATGTTGAGTATGGTTCATATATAATATAACCTTGCCTTTACTATATATATTGTTTATAATATTGAAATTCTAATCATCACATAGAAAATATTATTAGTCGAACTACATTAACAAACATTGATCTCGTTTATTAAAGTCAAATATATATCTAATAGTATTTACGGGAAAGTTGAATAAAAAATATAGAAAAGTATATGTCTGCAAACAATTATATACTATGCTTAGACTATAGTTTGTTCTGTGTGATTTATCTGCTGCATGTGTGCTAGTGGTTGAATATTCTCAAAGTTTGCAATGCAATAGTCAATAGTTATATATGGATTCTGTTTGTGTTGCCATTTTCTTATCTCTGATGGAAAAAATATTGGCTTGTAAAAGTGGTCCCATTGTATCTAAAATATAGTACTATTATAATTTATTGTAAGGGGAATAGAGATTTGGAAGAATGAGAGTATTGATGACGCAACAAGATCAGTTTGTTGATGTAAGCTGAAAATTCAATGTGTGAGAATTGATTAAAGCCTGCACACAATAGACAACAATAGTGACATAACAAAGGGATGATAATGTTTTAGAGCATAGTGAACTGAAAGTACTGCTAAAGAGAGACAAAATGTTAACGCAAATTGATTGATAAAACCCAAATCCCCATAAGCATAAATAAACATAATGGAAGGGTTTCTTTGGTCTTTTTCTCCTAATTTGACTTCTTATTGCTTTTTCAAAGGAAAAGGAAAAGTGTTTGACAGTGTTTGAAGGACCATTTATAAGATGGTATTAATGTCAAAGACAGATTGGAAACTACATAAAAGACAACCTCTTTGGTGAATGCCATTTTACCCTTTCATTAATGCAACTCAAGGGTACATTTCACTCGAGAGTAAATCATAAAAAAGTTTCACAACTATGTGACAATACAAGTTAGTCCACGAAAATATTACTACCTACAATTATTTTACCAAGAAGGCGAATCTACGAACAAGTTAATAACATCGAGTTAATAACATATCATGACATAATACAAGTCTTTATATATACAAAATATTTCCTTCTCTCAAAAAATACAAAATATTTCCTCAAATTAACAACTTACATACAAATTGAACCCTGGAATTGATAACATAAACACAAATTGGTCCGTCAATTGATGAACTTAAATATGGTCATTCGACTCCAGTTGAAACCAAAATAAACCATAATTGAAACAAGACAATGATATAATTAGAATTTACATGAATAAATCATAAGTCTCAACTGTTTCGTAAGTGTAGCTCAGTTGGTAGCTACCAGAGATAATTTGTGCAGAGGTCGGGATTCGAACCCCAGATTCCCCACTTCTCCACCCATAATGTATGAATCTAACCACTAAACTACTTTAAAAAAAAATATTAGTCTCAACCTAATTGAGATCAATGTCATAATAATTCTCAAATACCTCAACTAATCATAATACTTTCTAAATACATAATCAAAATATATCCAAAAAAGACAAGTTCTTCTAATAGCTAAATTCATCATAATGCTCCATTTGACTCTTAATGTACTATTTAAGGTTTTTGAGGTTGCATTCATGGATTAGTAATGAAATAAATAAAATTAGAGAATGAAACTCTAATTGACAGTAGTCAAGGTGCTGGTCTTGTTTGTAGGTGGAGTAGTGGTAGTGTTCTCATCGGTCCTGATATTGGTCTTGCACCAAAATCATCAAGGTAAATAACTGGTATAAGTCTTTTCCAACAAAATTTATATTGAAACAGTAGTTTAGCCCCTAAAATAACTCACTTATTGCTAAAATAGTTCCTGAATTGTTAAATTAAATAAAATAGAAGTTATGTCTATGATTTTACATACCTTCTGGTTAGGTATTGATGTTTCCACTGTTAACTATACTGAGAATCAGGTAAAAGAGAGCAAAACAATAAAGCCATTTAGAGTTTCATTGTAATGAGCAAAACTTTTAAATACAATGTTATAAAAATATATAGTGAAAAATATATAGACCAAACTACTCTTAGCTCAATTATAACAGAAGATTCGTTACCACTGGGCGGAGCCAGAAAAAATAGTTCGGGTGAACCACTAAAATAAACTATAATATGAACATAAAATTAAAGTTGTGATAAGTATTAAACACAGAGTTGAAGTGGCTGAGTTTGACTAAAAAACTCGGGTCACTACTTAAAATGAATTACATATTTTACTACTGCTATAACTTACGAAATTGTTTTTTATATATAGTACAACAGTTAATTGGAAGAATTTTCAATTGATAGGACAATATAAAGGAGGTTTGAAATCCCCAACAAATTAGAAGGTATGTAAACCTCCACTGAACAGTCAAGTATAAGCATGACAAAATTACATATGCCACTTATAATTTTTAATTGGAGGAATCATCGAAAACTAAAATCATTGAAAAATTGTTTAAAATCTCACAAAATAGACCTATAATTTTTTATTTTTTGGGTGGACCACTACACCACTTTGCGGGAATTTAAATGTGTCAAAAACTAAAACGGTCGCAAAATTGTTTAAACTCTTGCAAAATGAACCTATCATTGTTAATATTTTAATATCTCCGGGTGGACCGCGGCGCACCTCAACCCATGAAGGGCAGTGCCATTGTCCGTTACATATTATCTAACATCTCTCATTATACTCAAAATGCACTAACATGAAGCATTAGGAGTTTTTCAAATAGAAAACTAATAACAACTCAATGATATAAATTCAAGACATCTAATATTCTAACACTATCCCTAAAATTAAAGACAACTAGTATCATAACAAATGAAAAGGAGCAATCAAAGTGAGTAACCATCATGGAGAAGAGATCATTCAAACAAAATAATTAAATCAAACCAAAACAAACATAAGAACCGGTAGGAAGAAATGACGAAACATAATAACCGATAGAAAGAGAAGTAACCAAACAATAGGAAGAGAACCAATAAGAATATGATCAATCAAACATAAAGCTATTTGAATTTTATGTATTTGATTTTTTTTTTCGTTTTTGCCTTCCCCTTGTCTTTAACCTTCTCCATAATTTTTTCAATCACCTAAGCAAATGTTGGCTCTTGTTGAATTGGTTCTTGAGTTGAAGGAAAGTCATCATCAACAAGTACATCTTGTTGATTATGAAACTCTAGTTCTACAATAATCTCTCCTTGTGGACGGATATTTTGGTGTGCAAGAATACCCTTTGACACGTAATTCCTACCCTCAATTGTTTAATTTGGACCAATGGGCGTGATCGTTTAATTGTATTAAAATCGAAGTGTAATCAATACCGTCTAACCTTAATTCAAGATTTGAGATTAATTACAACGGAAAACTAGATGGAGGTTCAACTATTGGAGTTTTGAAACCATCCAATTTTTTTTTTTTACTATTATCTAATTTTCTTTGAATTCTGCTCTGCTCCCAACAAGTTTCGCTCCCAACCAACCAAACTAACCATAATACCCTTGTGTTAGTTAACTAACGCAAGTGTTAATTGGTGTGTTACTTAAGACACACAACGTGACTTAAGTCATGCAAGAGTAAAACACTGCGTGAGTTAACTCACATAGCAATTAACACATGCATGAGTTAACTCACGGTCAGTCTATGTAGACAACCAGAATAGGCAGAAACCTCTATTTTGCCTAATTTTTTCAGTCTTTCTCTCATACATTCATTCATTCAGTCATTTGCATACATTTTCATCATTCATTCAAGCATTCAATCAATCAAGCATTAACTCATAATCAAATTACGAAAAATAAAGGACTAAAATAACAGAAAATGTCATAAAAACGCCAAAAAGCACAAATGTAAGAGGATTACATACAAATCCGACAAAATATCATAAATAAAACTACACAAGTCATAATGCCTAAACCCTACTTCTGTGGACTCCTACTCCTCCGCGGAGCCAACACCTGGTCAAATACGGTATAATCGGACCAGAGGCCCTCCAAAATGCTCAAAAAGAGTGGATTTGAAACCACCTCAAGAATCTACATTGCATGCTCCAATCTGCCTCTCATGTTGCCGATGACCTTAAACGGATCAGGAGGATGTCTGGCCACTGCTGCTGGGCAATAACCTCCTCGTAGGGAGGGACATGACGAAGATGGGCATCAGCTGCGTAGTTAGGAACGACCGCATGGGGGTTCACAATAGGATGTGATACTCTATAGAACCAACGCATGTACCTCGCAGAATGGCTCCACGACTCATCCATATGACATGAGAATGCTCAAATGATCAATAACATCTCTCTAGTATTTAGGATCAGAAAAGCCCTTGGCAGGTTTCCATATATCCACAAGTGGGGCAAGAGCAAGGTCGTATGCATCATTACGATTCCTCGGAAGGAGGTTCCTGAAGTGTGCAAAAACCCATTCCTGCAAACATAAAGAAACAAATTTATATCACCACAGTTATTATACAAACAACTATACATTTACGATCCAATAAGTAAAAAATAAGACAAGCAAGGTCATGTAACCACCACATAAGGCCACAAATGAGTCGGAGGTAAGAGATAGCTGCTCATATAGGAAAACAAGTGTCATCCCACCCATGACCAGTTGTCCAACTCGTCGAAATCTTGTAGCGCAAGCAACCACATCATATTAACGCTTTTGTTGTTCTTGCCGACAAAAATGGTCCAGCCAAGCAAGAGCAACAAAAACGCCTTAATGCAGGCGGTCCTAACTATAGCATGCTCTGCATGCTCCTTCTGTGTGTCAGGCTCAATCAACTGATTACACCTATTCCAAAGCTGCTCGTAGCGCATCTTTAGTTTACCAAAACTGACATGAGCAGCACCTTGACTTCGCACCTCCTTAGCAGCAACCTCCGTTGTAAAGAGTAGGTCCTTCTGCAGCATCTGTATCCCCTCCTAACGAATCAACTTTCTATCATCAAGGAGCCTCCCAGTGATGGGGATGCCAAGGAGACATGCCACATCATCTAGTGTAATGGTCAACTCCCCAACAGGTAGATGGAAGTTGCTGGTCTCCTCATGCCATATCTCTAACAAGGCACAAATGAACCCGTGAGAGATGTTTTCGTACCCAATATTCAGGAGGGGTGTAAGACTATAAACATTCACTTCATTTCAAAACCATTGGTTTTGTTGTCCCGGCTGAGGCATAAACAAGTTAGATAGGGTCAGTTTATTCCCGTGCGAGATACCTTTCACCCTATGATTTTTTTGAAACTAAAATACAAAAACAACAAACAACACCGTTAATAAGTAAAATAAACATTAAAATAAATATTAAAATAAGTAAAATAAATGTTAAATATACTTACATTGGCATCGACTCATATCCTGCATGTCACGTGTCTACCGAACTGAGGTAAAAGTGTGGCCTCAGAAGGCCCCCTCCATAGCCATTCGGTCTGGCCTCGTACTCCACAACCGGCACCCCCTCTCCCCCCTCTGCTGTTGAGGCTGCTCCTGCTCGACATTAGACTGCTCCTGCTCAACAACAGACTGCTCCTGCTCAATAACAGGTTGATGTTGCTGATCATGTTGTTGATACGCTTGACACTGATGCTGCTGATACCCATCAAAATGATAATGATGAGGCTCCTCGTAATAAGCCTGGTTCTGCGCCTGCTTATACTCCTCGTAATGCTGCTGATACTGTGTCGGGTCCACCGTTTGGGATGGACCCGTCTGTGATGATGATCCCCCTGCAACATCCACCCTCCCCAGTCTCGTGCCTCCCCCTCTCCCTCGGCCATCTAAAGGAGGTCGTGCTGCTTCCTTCTCCCTCCGTGCACTACTAGTAGAGGACTGCACTCTCCCTAACCTAAGTCTGTCAATCGTCTCCTCAGGCGGCCTCTGAGACGTATTCCAACAAGACATATCTACACAGTTCAAAAAGCAAAAAATCAATGAGACATTTTCAACAATAACACTTTTTTTTTGTACAAACTAAAATGATATATATTAAAAATGCAGTTGAAACGCTCTGTACAAGACGTGCAGAAAGCAAGACACTGCCAAAAGTTTACAAAACACCAAAGTGCCTACAAATGGAAAGCACTCTCAAAAACAAAGAATCAAAAATATTAATGCACACCCATACACATGAGAGGGTGTGTCCACCAATCATAATAACAATAACACTTATATTTCGACAGTGTCATTTCAATCCTTAAACTACCACATTGCAATCAAACATACTATAATCAACATTAACAAACCATATTCTAATTAATTTCATCATTAGCAATCCAAAAAAACAAAAAACAAAAAACATTGAGACATTTTCCCAAACACATAGAGTGCAATTTTCAAACAACTAAGTAATCTAACAATTTCTAAACCCTAAAGTACTACATTGTACTCTAAACAACATCTAAACTACAATTCCTAACTTAATTCATCACTAACAATCATTAAAACTAACATGCAAGCCAAATTTAGAAAAACCTAAAATTGTTAAATTTCTTCAAAAAAATCTAAAATTTCAACCACAAAAAGTAGAATAATCATGACTTACTTGATATTGTGGGAGAAATTGGCTTTGAATGGTGCAAGAATGATGAAAATCGCAATTGAAGGGAAAAAATTCGTATTTGAGAAGTTTAGAAAATGAAGGGAAAATGTTGTTGTGTTGTTGTTAAATGTCTTAAGTCACGCAAAATATATAAGATGCGTTAGTTAACTCACGTAGCGTGAGTTAATTAACGCCAATGTATTATCGTCGTTTCAGTTGGATGAGAGTCAATTTTGTTGGGCAAAGAGCAGAATTCATTTTTTTTTTCTATTGCAACCAATGCAAGCACTATTATATGAAAGAATAGTGTATAAAAAAACCGCCAGGAACAAAAACCCAAAACAAAGTTCCTTTATTATATCTCGCTCTCAAGTCACACCTCTTCTCTGTTCCCACCACCCTTTCTGTCTCTTGTTTTGTTCTTCATCATAATCTCTCTCTCTCTAAAAACAGTAACTGTAGTAGTTTCTGTTCTTTGTCACATCTTCAAACTATAATATCAGAAAAACCAACACCAACAACAATATTCTCTCTTTCTCACTTCCCATTTTCTTATTCCAAGATCAAAATCATGGAACAACAAGACTCAACCAACAACAACTCTAACCAAAATCTCAGAACAAAAAATGGAACAAACTCTCATCAACATCATCATTACTATAATCAACAGCAACATCAACAACAACAACAGTATCAGGATCATCTTCAACACTATCAAACTCAACTTGGTTTCTACAACAACTACTATCAAAGATATTACCCTGCTCTTCTTCCTTTACCTTCACTTCAACAACTTCCTTTGATTCCATCTTTCCCTCAAAATCAAACCATTAAACTCAAAACCCATTTGCACAAACTTCCATGCAAACTCAATACTTCTCCTTCATCTGAATACAATCTTTCTCAACTTTCACTTGATCCTGGTAAGTAACCACCATTCTTCACTGTTCTTTCCATTTCAAACATACCCTTTTGCTTGCATTCTTAGTTTTTCTAATATAGATGCTAAAAATCTGTTCTTTTAAGCCTTGTTTGTTTGGTTTTTAAAGAAAAAATTTTAAATTTACTTTGACTTATTGGAGAGTGTGAAAAAGAAAAACATTTTTATTGTCTCTTACTCTTTTTATATATACTTTTTAAACATTGCATTTGGGGTTGTAATAATTTATGATTTATTTATATATTGTACATTTTTTTAAGCTCGGTTTCATTCAGATTTTACATTGGTTTTGCTGTTTTTAATGTGAAAATGTATGGTCTTGTTGGGGGGAATATTTAAGGTCACTGTTTCACTTGCAGCGATTGATCCTTTATGTTTTTGAAACATGACATTTTTTTGTAACTTGAGTGTTATGTTTTTGCTTAGTGATTATATTTTGGTTAAAAGTAGATTTAATTTAAAGTGAAATGATCACTTGTTTGGTCTCACATCAAGTCAAAATTGATTTATTCTCAAACTTGCTTTAATAAGAAGCAACAATAATTTGCTTTTTGCTTTAAGCACTTTTAGAAATTATCCTAATAACATTCTTCACATAAGATAAAAAAAAGATACTTAGTTATTTGAGCTTAACAATTAATTTATGCAACATAGTTTATTGGAAAAAAATGATAAACCATCGTATTTATGATAATGATTTAGCTCCAAAGGAACTTCAGAAGCAAACTAGATCATCCTTTAAAGAAGTTGATGGGAAGAAGCTTATTTCAACAAGGAAGCCACAAGAAGTAATTGTTGCAAGGAGACCAGACTCTGGTGGACAAGAAGGTCCTGTGATTTCTCTCCTTGCCAACCATTTTTTGGTGAAGTTTGATTCATCACAAAAAATATATCATTACAATGTTGAAATTACTCCTCATCCCTCTAAGGATGTTGCTAGAGAAATCAAGCATAAATTGGTAAATAACAATGCTGAGATTTTATCGGGTGCTCTGCCGGCGTATGACGGGAGGAAAAATCTTTATAGTCCGATTGAATTCCAAAATGATAAGCTTGAGTTCTACATAAGCCTTCCAATCCCGACTAGCAAATCGACATCACCTTATGAGAAATGTGAACAGCATAAACTTTTTCGGATAAATATCAAACAAGTCTCGAAGATTGATGGGAAGGGGTTGAGTAACTACTTGAGCAAAGAAGGTGACGAAGGGATTCCGCTTCCGCAGGATTATCTACATGCTTTGGATGTAGTTTTGAGGGAAAGTCCGACTGAGAAATGTATACCTGTTGGAAGGTCATTCTATTCGAGTTCAATGGGGAGAAGCAAAGATATCGGTGGAGGAGCTGTTGGATTGAGAGGCTT
>Ga0099826_10000402_pt1 | contig 20383 bp, 7 predicted proteins | sample Mtrugardesep15_FD_76830 | JGI IMG/M metagenome (GOLD analysis project Ga0099826, IMG submission 76830) | Root nodule microbial communities of legume samples collected from California, USA - M. trunc garden sep15 | ecosystem: Host-associated > Plants > Roots > Nodule | place: USA: California... | reverse complement strand
TGCTAATTTTTATTTAATATCTTTAAACATTTTATAATATTAACAATGTAATTATTTTTATATGATTACCGCAATGTTATGCGACCCGTGCGAAAGCACGGGTCTATTACTAGTTAAGTTTTTATGATTGAATTAACCTCATAACATCTGATTATCGTACCTATATGACACGTTGGATTGATTATGATTCAAATAAAGTATTTTTTGTCAATTATCCTAACAAGTGGAAAAGAACAAAAATGGATATGCACACAAAGAGTGGAACGGGACGCACCTGACTTGTGTGGTCCACCAATACTAAAAAATCGCAAAAGAAGAGACACCCATGGTATTATCAATTTGTTGTCAACATCGTCCATCAAAAACATTTCCCAACGTGCTCTATATTTTATTTTAAATAAGCATAGAGAAAAAAAAAAAAACTATTTGTAAAAAATTTACTCATTCATTATAACCACAGTAAGTAAATGATCAAATGTGATAGATATTGTCAAAGGAGTACCAGAGTTGGTCCTCTCACACCGTCTTATTAAATACATATTTTTATTCGAAACTTTACAAGAATGGGTGAAAATAAGTTGGACCGAACTAACTTTATAAGTCTAAGTTTGACTTGTTGAAAAATTCAAAGCCTAAGTCCAACATAGAGCCAAATATAGACATATTTTTAAACATAGGTCTGACTTTTTAAAAATCCTATATATATGACATGTTACTTTGGTAATTAGATCCATATCTTATATGAAACCTATTTAAATAGGTAATATGACATATGTTTAATTAGACTAACAAATTAATAGACCAATAAGATAAAACTTTATTTTTGATATTTAAAATAACATTTTAGAAAATAAGATGATATATGATCCTTCAAAAAAGATTATATATGATAACCTTTCAAAAAAACAAATCATGTAAAAACATACTTTTTCTCTAATTTATAATAATACATCTAAATATATAAAAAAAATATAGACATATAAACTTAAAATGTTAGCAAAAATAAAATTGAAGGAAAAAATGTTAGCAAATTTTTAATTTTATTTAAATTAAAAAATATAATATTATAATAATAAACATTATGAATATTTATTTAATTGTGCCGACCAAATATGCCAAAAAAAATCTTTTAATAACTTGTAGATTGACTATTTAAATAGGTGTGGTCTAGATTATCCATGATGAATTGGGTGTAATTTACCCTTAATGGTATGATTCTATTCTGAAATGAAGGAAATTGATATCATATGTTGAATTAAAGAAGAAGGTGAATAAGTTTGATGTTATTGACATGAAAATGATAAACGATTATAAGAAAAAAAATCCTATCGTTGGGCCTACATGAAAACTAGGGGTAATTTTCCCCCAATGACAAGTAGGATTCGATTATGGAACGAATGAGATGGAGATCGTATGCAGAATAAAGAATTGTAAGAATAAAAATAAATAAAAATGAGATTTTTTTTATGAGGGTAAATTACCTCCAATTCAAAGAAGAGATAAGGTAGAAAAAAACATTAAAGTTTGCTTCATAAAAAGTATAAAATAAAAAATAAAAAAAATGTTAGCAACACTCACTTTTGAACCGTCTACAACACTCACTCTTTTTTTTTATACAACACTCAATCTTTTATTCAATTGTCCATTAAAGTTTTAAATTGAATGGTTTAAACCAATAAAAGAAGGTTTAAAAGAGTTTCAAAATCTAGTGCCTATTCTCACACTGTAACTACGAGCACAAGTCCATTTGCTACTCCACGCTCTTTTTACGCTCTATTTGATCAACACGTTTAGAGCTAAGACCTTCATTCAAAATCAAAACACAATTTATTCACACACAAGAGCCATCATAGATTGGCATTTATATATAAGCAAGCACAATATATTATACATTCAATATAAGGCATCTCCAACATTAATTGAAATTTGCTTAGCCAAAATAAACTTATTATATGAATGTAACTACTATACTACACATGGATAATCAAATCACTACCGATCAAACTAAAACCTTATCATCATCTTCTTCTACCTCAAGTGGAAATAATGATAACAAGAACAAGAAGTACAAAGGAGTGAGATTGAGAAAGTGGGGGAAATGGGTATCTGAAATAAGGCTACCAAATAGTCGTGAAAGAATATGGTTAGGATCATATGATTCAGCTGAGAAAGCAGCTAAAGCATTTGATGCTGCACTTTATTGTCTTCGTGGTCCTCATGCAAAGTTCAATTTTCCTGATACACCTTTCAATTTGGATATCAATGCAGTTTCTAACAATTCACTTACACCACAACAAATTCGAGAGGTTGCTGCAAATTTTGCTAACAAAAACCTACCAATTATTGATAATAATAACAATAATAATGGTAATGTTCAATCCAAAAACGTGACGGAAATTAGTGGCTCTTCATCTTCTACTACTATGCATGATAATGGGAGCACGATTGATTGGACATTTTTGAACATGTTGGATGGTTCAAGTACTCATGATGCTAATTTTGTTGGGTCTGAAAATATTGGTGGTTTCTATTCAGACCTAGAAAAGCTGTATTCGGGTGACTTAATGTATTCCATTGCACCACCACTTATTGAGGATAATCAAAACGAACTAGTTGAAGAACATGATGATGATGATAATGACCCTTTTTCCCATCAACCATTCCTTTGGAACTGGAACTTTTGAGTGTGACAAAATGAGTTTGTCAAAATTACACCGTGTTTAAAAAAAAATACCAAACATGCACGGATTTATGCCTCTAGGTTGGTTGTTTGTAATTTCTAAATAACCATAAGATAAATGTTAACTAGTGTGATCGGGACACTAATTAAGGACCTTAAATGGTTAATTTTAATAAAAGTTAGTGTAATTGAAAAGTTTGACATTAAAAAAATAGTTACTTAATTTAGAATGCTTAAGGGGTGCATCAAGAACACTCGTTAATAAGAATGGTTGGTTGCTCAAATCTCAAACCACACATATTTTCCATAAATATATAGCAAATGTTCGTGTATTTTATTATGTGATCTCTTTATATTACGTTGATTAGCAAGTCTTACCAACTAGCAGGATGGATTTCCTCTAGTGTAGGAATCTCTCCGGTTTTCTTCGATGTAAGCATCTATATCATTAAACACTTTCTCTTCCTCGATTTCTAAATTTAATCTCTTTATTTTTATTTTTTTCAATGGTCATGATTTCACTCTATCCAGCAATCACGACGGAGAATATTGTAATAAATGTATACACTGTTTGACCATTTTAAATCATGCGTGTACTAGCCAATAGTCAGTTCAAGTACGAGTTAAGATTCTCTTCATTTATGTATTTCTCCATTTGTTCTATCTAAGAGATAAAGACACATAAAAAGTAAAAAAATAATTAATGTTGGTGGGACCCATTCAATAGTGGGACCCGCAACTTTTTTTGTGTTTCTCTCTCTAAATGACATTCTCAATTTATTTTTATAAATTAAGAAGATCCTTGCTCGTTCGAGTATATAATAGTATCTACGGCTGGGCAATCCTCCGTCCTTTTCTTCTTGTATAACTACAACTTTTGTACATTTTAATATTGGACCTTTCCTCAAAAAATATTCGACATATGTTTTAGCAAAAATATATTCGACCTAGTTTTTTAAATAATATATTTAAAAAATTCGAAAGTTGTCTCAAAAGTTTAACAAATAATATCACTCTTCTTACAAATGATAGATAAATTGATGACTTAAGGATAAAAAAACAGAAAAATAATATTTGAACAACCATTTTTTAACAATTTTTGTAACAACTTTCTCTCTCTTACTCACATTGTCCTTCTACTTTCTCTCTCTATTGCTTTGATTTTTGTGTCACTACCTAAAAAATTTTGTATTATTTAATTGTCCAACAAAATGTAAAATAAATTGTAACATTACTCAAAAATATATTTAACTCTTATCTAAAAATAACGGGACACCTTTAAAAAAAAAATAATGGGGACACATTCATTCCTTAAGAAAAAGAATATGGGGACACGTGTGAAACGATGGAGTAATTGAGTAAACGATAAAAAAAAACAGAAAACACTTGGAATCAATTCTAAGAGTCGTCATCTGCTTTGTGTTTTACTTGTTCCTTGTTTGATTTGAGTTTGACATCTTATGTTTTCAACATATTCAACGGTCAAACACGAGAAGGGGGAGAGTAGAGCTGTTTCCTTTCTTTACGTAGTTTCCATAACGTTGACCAAGAAAGAATGACTTACTATTAGTATTTTACAAGATCTGAGTCTAAGAAATTAAAAAATTATAATATTGCGAATTAAGTAGCAGTAGTATTATTATTATACTGTTTTGTTGAGATGAAAGTCTTTAGACCGAACTACAAACTGACACGATGATCAGAGAAAACATCAACACATTCATGGCATAAAAGATCAACACACTGTAGAAGAGGATAATTAAGATAATGGATACTCACATAGCTAGAAAGAAAGCAAAGTAATTATGTATGCCATATTTTTCTATTTTTTTTGCAAAACTATGTATGCCATAAAAACTCGGAACTAATTAATTATCAACTCGTTTAATGGATATTAAACGAGTTTTAACAAGGCTTAAGATTCAAATCTTGAAATTTGACGTAATCACCTACTTACTAACATTGGCCTACAAAAGAAAGTGAGTTACTAGTTGAACTTCCACATGTTTCAAAAACAAACCAGTGACTTACGGTTTATAAAATTCAAGGATGCATAACGTGTGTTATGTTACTATTCCATTCCTGTTAAATGAAATAACCTCCTTGAAAAGCCATAGACAATGACAACCTAATAAACTCAGTATGCTATAGGCATCACAGGCAGCAATATAGTTGTATTCCAGTATTATCTGGTCATTTGCATTAGAATGTAAGAGGCTGCGAATTTAAAGTGATGAAGAAGTAGCATTACATTTAAGAACATTATTACAGACTACAAAGGTTGTTTAAAGAACTAATCATAATTATCAGCAACCAAATGTCCATGATCTCAAACAATAACGACTCTATTGAAGCCCAGTAGTAAGACCGGCAGGATGCAGTGCAGCCAGAACTTTCACAAGCTCCATTGTTTTGCTGGAAGAGAATTGGATAAGGGGATGTATACACTTACAAACTTATTCTGTCCTAAACAGTAATCACTTCAGATTTTGTTACAGTTGACAAAAACCTCGACACTTCAGCATGAAAATAAACGGTAGGAGCTCTTCTGCTAAAATACATATTTTTTCTCTTTTCACATTTTAATCTCTTGGAAGAGCAGCAAACACAGCTCTGAACAGTGATTGGCATATAAGTTGCTGATGTTCATATTGCACAAGCATTACATTGTAGACTCTAGTACACTAATATGAAATTTGATCAATCAACTTGATTCTCAAATGTGCTGAAACAAACAAAAGTAAGCAGATTCTCCTTTGCTTTCCAAAAATTGCCTTGATCAGTATGTCAAAATGTGTCCTTCAATGTAAAAGGTATTGTAAAGTCATTAGACCTTTGCGTAATGTTCATCGCACATATGTCCCAAGGGTAGACTGAACCCCTTTTGGTGCACAAATCAGGTTGATATGAGAGAAACCATTGCGTCGGCAGATTCTGGTCCATCATTATTCACACTTGGTATAATGTTATTGGGAGATACAAAATTTACAAACTCTTTGAGTTCTGTAAAGCTGCAATGCTCACTGTAAGGAACCTCATACCTGATAAAAAAAAAAAACATCAGTTAGTAAATAGCTAAACAAACCTAACAAAAACGAGCAAACTGTTTTTCAAACAACCTTTGTGCCCCTATTAGTATCAACTATTTCAGTGAGTAAGAATCAAAATGCACCAAGGATGTCGGGGCCTTGGTATAGCTCTATTGGACCAGAAGTAGAGAGAAAGAAAGGAGGCATGTTTTGAATGATGCAATGCAGGTATATGATTCAAGATTTCAACCATAAGTATATAATAAAACCAAAATAATCTAGCAATAAAGGAAATCAAAGCATCACCTTATAATAGTACCCTGCTGCCACCTTCTTCCGGGAGACTTCTTTTTACCTTTGCCAAATGTCCAACCAGTAGGAGAGAACGCGACTATAAGGCTGAACCGACTCTGAATAAAAAAAACGGATCTGATGGTTAGAAATGTGAAATTAAAACTAAAAAGATATGTTATTCAGTATCAACGATCCGATTCGAAAGTTGTAAAATTGCTTAGCAGGTAGACCAGGTAGCAACCGTGGATCCTCTATCAGCCAACAAGGCATTTTGGCATGGAATAGTTATCAGACAAGATCAGATTGAAGCAAAAAAGAATATTAGTATATGTAGATAGATGTACTGTACATAAAGACATGCCTGCATTTAAGATATGTTCCTTTTCTACATTGAAAAATACCAAAAAGTCCGCATACAATGGTTGTGATAGAGAAACAGGCAGCAGCACTCACCGCATATTGACTTGATATGTGCTTCAATCTTTTGAAGCTTGCAAGTGTCCACATAGGGGCAACATGAATATTGCTTTCATGCTCATTTGAAGTAAACCACTGCATATCCTCCTCAAGCTCCAAACATTTTAAAAGGCGTAACTTTGCTGCTGTCACATAAACCTTTTGGCGAAGCGAACGAGCAACCTCCAAGAATAGTCTTTCTTTTCCTATAGAAACATAAGAAGCACACACAAGGGGGAAGTAATTTTTTTCTCATTAGTTTCCTGGTAATTGGACAGAATTACCACAAACACAGCTGCCCAAATCTACACTTAAAAACTATTTATCAAATTACACGTTTCAAACAAATACTAAAGTTCTAAGATAACGATTGTTAAGTACGAATCATAAATATCCAGAACGAGATGAATTGAACTCTACCAATTGTATAGCTGCCAATCAGAAAAAGAGTCCGGGGATTAAAAGCTTCTGCTTGAATGGCATCAATAACAAATTGTATCACGGCCTCTTGTTTTGGAAAGTCATACTGCAATGAAACATAGTACAAATATTATATTTTGGTCTCTTAAAAATATGTTTTTTTGAATCTGTCACTCTTTAAAAAAGTGTGTTTAATACCTATACTTAATAAAATAATGTGTTCTTAGTCCTTGCTAAAATGCTTATAAGAATAAAAAATAAATGCTTTTTTTATTTCTGAAGACTAAAAAAATGATAAAATTAGAGATTTGTTTCAAAAAAAAACATTTGAGGCAAACATGTTTGTACTGATTATATGCAAAAAATATTAGAAAAAGGCTAAATGGTAAAAATGTATTTTATAAAAAATGAAAAATAAAATAAAAAGATAAAATAGTTTAATACACTTCGTCGAGCGATTGTAATATTATAATTATAGTCTAAAACATAAGCTTGAATACCCTAACCATAAAATTGGTCTTTCAAAAATAAAAGAACATATTGGTACTAATATATTTCTGTAGCTTCTTTCAAAAAAAAAAATATTTCTGTAATCTGTAGTAAATGGTGATGACCGTCAAAGTCAGACATGCACATTGGCACTCTGGAAGTTTATTAAAATGACTATAGATAGCGTACTAACCTATTGCAAGTGTGAGCATTCATTTCTGCATTTGTACTCTTGGTTTATCTTTAAAAAGGTTTTTAGGATATGATTGTTTACATCTTTATTTCTCAACGGTTACTTTTAAATTAAAAAAAAAAAACTTTTAAATTTTTAAACATATTTATATTTAAAAAACTATTTTATTAAAAGAAATAAACAAATGGATCAAAATTTCATCACAGTGAAAGAAAATAGTTGGAACTGTAAGAGAATCCAGTGCCTCTAACAAACCATTGATTCAAGAAAACATGTCTGGGTTAGAATAGATTGAAAATTAATTCACTTTGACACTATCTTGGGTAGCCGGAGTAAAATTTCAAAGTTAATTAATTACGTCAATGAACTTAAATAAAATTAAGGAAGTTCCAAAGCAAACACTTGATACAGACAATTGTGTCATTTGATTTGAAAGAGATCATTCATTATTCATATTTGGACTTACCTGTGGGTTGCAGTATGTGGTGTCAAGAATTAAAGTGTGAATAGGACATGTCCGCAGTAAAGGATTGTTTGCCATTTCTTCACTGTAACGAAAATCACCCGTATGAAGTACTGCCTAGATAAACAAAAACAAAAAACAGTTTGTCAGTTCTAGTGAAACAATGGGTAGCTAGCCAACAATAATTAAGCTTATTATAGAGCCAGTCCAAGCCTCACCTTACCATTCGGAGGTTCAAAGAGTATAATTATGGAACCTGGACAATGATTGGCATCCAAACAAGTCACGCCAATACCAGCTATTTCAACCTTTTGGTTTAGAGGCAAAATATGTAATTTATCATATGGAATTCCTATGTTCATATTTACAAGTCTGGCTGTAACAGAGGAGCAATAGATCTTTCCATGATTGAATGACTTGGTGAGACCTTGATAATCTGCATTCACAAATGAGAGCCAACAGCCAAAGTACAAATTGGAACTCTGATTGTAATAATCTGCTCATAAGGAGCTAAACACCTGGAAAAAAAATTATTTTATTTATTGATAGTTTTAACTTGTCTCCAATGAGTTTTATCATGTTATGGAGACACTAAAATTCATTGGAGACTCTGATTGTAATAATTTTCGGGTAGAGGAGCCGGCACCAAACAGCCAAAGGTAGTTTAGAAAAAGACAATCCACACTTTTATGTGACATATTTACACTTCTATGTGTCCGATGCACAGCACTGCCACTCACTCTTTCGAATTGTCTCTCGCACAGTATACATAGCACACCACTTGTCCAAAACTAAAATGTTACCAAATTGTACTAAATTGGTAAGGTCTTAATTCATAAAAGCCAAAACATAAATTCTAAACTGTAATTAAAGTTCAACGATAATAGCACTTAAATTAATTTGAATTTTGAGGTTGACCAAATTGAAACAATTCATGAATATATAACAAGGATCAATCCAAAACTATATATATTGCATAGACGCAGAAAGGCATTCATTGGGAGACATCAGTAACTGAACCGAGAAGATGACACAGATTGAATGTTTAACACATGCAGAAACAGACTTACGGTCCATGTGGAAGTGTGTGAGAAACCAGTGGGAACAATCTCCTCTTAGGTATTTGAAAGCATCCTGTATAAATTAAACGTGTGCGTTACGCAGATACTCAGATCCACATCAAAAAAAGATAGTGCAAAATCGGTAATGGAATACATAGTTTTTTCTTAGTCTAAAGATGAATTCATTGTATAAAACATGATTCAGGGGTATTCTCAGTTTGAATTGCCATCCAGGTGGCCGGTAAACTTTTCTTGCCTTGATATGACAACCCACATGAAAACCCCCTTTTCTCGAAATAATGCATCAGAAATACATTATGCAACGTAAAAGATGGAATTATTTTTCTAGACCGTTTCAAAAAGGCTTTCTTCTGTCCATAAAACATATTGTGTCTTAAGGGAATGCATAAAGGGAGTATAAAAAAAAATATCAATATGTATAATGTAAAATGTTGCTTACCACTCGAAAAGGCGTTCCTTGTATGCCACACCATTTAGGAATGTCGCGAATCTTTGTACTTGTTGAGATATTTTTTGCTTTGCGCTTTCGATTAGACGAGGCACTGTTGTTCGTTTCATTTTGTTCTACAGGAGGGGCAGAAACTTTCTTCCCGCTGGTAGCAAATCCGGGAAAATATTCAGTAATTAATTTGTTTGCTACTGGCTTGACCGTTCCATCAACTTTTCGCTCAGATTTGTCATGTTGCAATTTGCCTTTCTGGTTTCTAATCCTTCTAGGCTCAACCTCAGCATCCTCATGTTTCTCGCTTGAACTTGAAGAGGTGGTTCCTAAGGTGATTCCTTTTCTAAGTTCTGAGAGAGCATGTACAATCTTTTTTCTGGGACCAAGTGCAGTTATACCCATGTTTAAGAGATCCTTCAAGTACAAAAAGTAAAGAGGAAAAAAAACTCCATCAACAGAAACTTCAAACCTTTACCAACGAAGCAAAGCAAAGAGAGGCATTTCATGCAAACAGGAGTATGTTTGTGTTCGATCATTTACGACACTCTTAATTATTAGATATAAAAATCCAAACCAGACATATTTTTAGATCTCTAAAAACATAAATGTCAGTAAGTAATCTTTTTCAGAATGCTACTCTAGACCTAATTGCAAAATGAGTACTCGACTCAACTAGGTTTGCCATGATAGATTGATCTTTAACAGCAAGTGGAACTGTGGAAGATCCTAAAAAGCTAATTTTCAAATTTTGTTTTAAAACTGCTGATTAATTTTGATTGCAGTATCAAAGAACAGTCAAATAAATTCAAGGAATAAGTCTCTGTGGCAAAGATAAGATCCTAAAACTGATGGTATGAAATGAGAAAATGAACAGAACATAAACTCACCTCTTCTGTCAGCCATTGCAAGGTATCCCAATCAACTTCTTCCCTAACAAAAACTTCTTCATACTTAGCTAACCCAAGACCATGTATCCATTCAACAACAGAGGAGTTTTTCGGCCCAAATTGAGCTTCCACATCGTCATTAGGAAGCGCAGCCTGCATACAGTGTTAAGAATTTTACATCAATGGGTTATAACAAATTATTAAGCTATACCCTTTAAATCTTCAACCATAACGAATGTTGACTCCACGGCTAAATCATGCAACCTCATCAATCTATTTTGACTTATAATAAATTAGAAAGGAAAAAAAAAACTAGTAACTACAAACCTTTTCTTTCTTAATTAAAAATCTATCAAGATTGTCTCGTCTCATATGGTAAAAGGCTATAAAGATATCTGATATGTTAGGGTGCAGATTCGAACACGCAATTCCCCACTTCTCGTCATTGTGTGTGAGTTTCATCACTAGGCTAGTTACACTAGTTAGTAGTTACAGCCAAAAAATAAAAACCTATCAAACTTAAACACTAAAGTTCGACAAAACATAAAATTGATGCACAATTTAACTGCATAGTTATCATTATCGATAAAAATAAACTATAAAGAGTGTGTATCGGAAATCTTACATCTTCTCCTGATTTGTCAAGACAATCATTGGTATGAAGATTTCGCTGTTCCTCCGTTAAATTAGAAATATCAACACCGCAGAGAGGACAATCGACAGAACTACCAGACTCATCACACAAATTCACCTCCGAATCAAAATCATTTTTTCTGGCCGCAACTAACCTAGACTCTAATGAATTACTGAAATAAGCGCGTTTGTTACTCTTTTTCAGCTCCGAAACAGAAGGAGAACAAACGGTGGAATCAGAGTCTAATGTAGAAGGAACGAAATCCAAGCTGCTGTCACCGATATCGTAACTTTCAAAGGGGGGAATGTTCTCTTTGCCAGGGAACGGTGTCGTTTTGTTGGTTTTAGGTTTCTTGGATGGTCGTTGAATTTGAGTATTGGATTGTGAGAGAGGTTTGAGAATTGGTGATTGAGTTTGAGTGAGAGGAACTTCGAAATCATCATCGTCGAAGTGAGTGTGATCTGAATCGGCCATTGTTGTTGAGGTCGGTTGTTCTGTGAGATCTTGAAGAAGAAGATAATGATATAATAATAACGCCTTTTTCAAAAAAAAAATGGTGGGAAAGTGAAATTTTGATTCTCTTTTGAATCTCCCCCTCTATCTCAATCTGAATTTGCTACAGCGATTGTTGGCTCAATATTTTTTTTTTGAGGGAGGGAGGCTCAATAAATTTTCTTAAAAAAAAATTAATTCGTTTTTTATTTTTATCCTGGGCTAAAAAATATTAAAATAAAAGTTTAATTTATTGGATTTAAAGATATTAAATAACTGCGTTTTTTTAGTTTCATAAATTTTGAAGGTTTTATGTTGGTTTTAATTTTTTGTCAAAAAAAAAAATGTTGGTCTTTAATTTATGTAAATAGTTTTTTTATTAATTTTGATGGAATTGTTATTAAAATACTTTTACACTCTTTTTGGTTGAAGAGAAATAAGGAAGAGAGAAAGAGAGAAGAGAAAACAACTTTCTCTAGTTTGGAATAAAGAGAAACATGAAAGAGAGATTAAAAAGTAGTGGGATCCACCACTTTTTGATTTCTCCTCGCAATAGCGAAGAAATGGGAGAGACAAGGCTCTTAACATTTTTGCCCTTGTATTATTGTCCTGCTTCACAACCAGAGCCCCTTTCACCACTTTTCTCGAGTGCCTTTTCTGCATGTGGAGTGGATCATCATAACATAGAAGTGTAGAAACAAGAAGAAATTAAGGAAATTAGTGAAAAAGATAGCAATATGAGGAAACAAGAAAATCTAGAAGTGTGGATTTTGTGTTTTGCAGAGGTGAATTTTGATTGTGTTAGTAATTGATTTTTAATAAAAAAAAAGTAATATTGTAATATAAAAATTACATGCATATAAATTAAATTAAAATAAAAGATTAAATTATTTTTTATAGAAATTAAAAGGAAAGTAAACAATATAAAGTTGTATATATTATTATTACTCTTAAAAAAAGTTGTACAGTAGCAAAATATATTAATTTTAGCATAAGGGTATTTTTGTCTTTTTAATAATTAGACATTTCTCTCTCTTGTATTTCTCTTCTCATTGTTTCAAACCAAACAATACCTCAAATCTACTATATTTCTCATCTCTTTCTCTCTTCTTATACTCTCTCTCACCTCTTTCTCTCTTCTCAACTTCTTCTCGCAACCAAGCAAACCCTTAGTGATGAAATGCAAAAGTAGAGGTAAAGTGAGGGAGTTGGATGTTGAATGTTGACGCTGATAAAACATGTGATTGTGTTGACCAAGGTTTTTATGAGACATGCTTGTGGAGATGGAATTTGATGAATGTTGGGAGATGTAGATGATACCTTACGTAAGTATAGTCAAATACTAGTAATGATGAAGGATGATTGTGTGATCTTATTGTTCTAGAAAGTAAATTTTAGAGGGACATGTTGTCTCGTTGTCTGTTTATTATAATGGCAGAGGGTCTGTCATCTCGAATTCGTCTCGTTATCAGTTCATTGTGCAAATATTTGTAGGACCGTATTCCTTGACATGTTTTCTTATGTCATTTTTATTTTATTTTTGCATGGCTTATGAGGTTGAGACTTGAGGGTTGATAAATATCCGTGAATTATATAAAGAGGTGTGCATTGAAATGGTTAATCCGAAAGAATGAAAGAAAGAAAAAAAAAACATGAAGTCCTTCTTGGCAACAGTATGCCTACTCAAATTTCAAAGGACATTGTTATGTTGCTGGGAATGAGGATAAGCATAGGTCAAGAGAAGTTTCCGCAACTCCCCGTATTTGAAGGAATAAATTGATGGAAATAGACTTTTGCTTTTTATCAAGGATCCAACGTAAAAGAAAATCAACGTCTATGGTGGTAGATTGTGATCTCATGTGGGCAACAAAGTAATGATAAAGGTGTGTGACTTTATATCCATTTTCGTTTGTATGGCAATGTTTATTTGTTACCGTGATTATATTTTGAATATTTTGAGAAAACAATAAATGCATGTTGGTAAGGTGCTCACAACGAGGACAAAAAAAAAAGAATTAGATTATGTCTTTGAAATGTCCGACTTGTTTTAGAGTTTAGGGATACAAGGATTTTAAAAAGCTTACAACCTTTAACTTGGTTGTGTTAGGTAGGAGGGGGTGGACAAACGATAGGTTTCAGTCAAAATTGACAGAAAAAGTCGACATCCAAGGAAAACCTAGGATTGCAGTAAGCCACCAAATTTTGATTGTTGGGGAACACAAGTCGTGTCGCTAATAGGTTGAGCGGTTCACAATTTAAACAAATGGGTTGACACGGTTGGCAGCACACGAGAAGTAAAACATATCACCTTCATACCTATATTTGATTTTAGATGCGACCACGTAGTGACCCATGGTGTTACACGTGCAACCCAAACATTTGAATACGACGTGGGTTGAAGAGGCATTCATATCCAAAATTGTGAAATGAAAAATGGAAAGGGAAGATCATGGATTTGTAAATATTATTGTAATGTGAGAATAAACGAAGAAGAGTTGTGCTTTCTTGTGCGAAAATTCTAACACAGTAAAAATCTAGAGTTGAGCGGCTAAATGATGACTTCCTCTGTTACACGGGTATGCGGAGAGGAGGGACAATGTCTATTAAAGATAACTAATGTGATTAAGCGTGTAAAATTAACCGAAGAGTGGAGAAAGGAGTGTGAACCCTGAAGATTGTCAACAATAAACATTGAGTTGTTGAGAAGAGTGATGGAAAAATGCGTAGGAATTTTTAGATCTTACTGGAAAAAAAAGACATAGGTAACTACTATCGACTAAAGTAAAGATACAGGTAGTGATAACTACTACCGACAAGTAGTGGTGCTAATTCTTTGTTTTGACTTAAGTCAGTAATATTAGTTAAAAACAATACATGATAAAAATTGTTTTTACTTTGTGCATATCTTTGAATAAGAGAGAGTATAGGCATGCACAAATTTTATTAGGATTTATTGGACGAGGCACACTTAGAAACAACAGCCGTATATGGTACGCATTGAAAAGAAAAAACTTTGGCACTTTCAGTCGACCGAGCTCGGGTACAAAAGGGTCAAAGATTTCTAAACTGAAACGGCCCATAGTTAGCCAATACAAATCGTCGTACTCATTCGCTTGATCCGTCAACCCCATTTAGATCTGAACCGTTTGACCCGTTGAGCTTTAGACATGTCGGCTTTGGCGGGATCTGACCCATTTGTCCAACCCTATTAGGTATCAAGGGTGGAAATTCATCCATAAAATCCCTTTCATTCCTTTCTCTCTCCTTTAATAAAATTCCTCCACTTTTTGTTTGTTGAATTAAACAAATCCTAAACTCTTGCATAAACGAATTGTAATTTATGATCCATTGTCATTTTCAAAATTTAAACCTGACTACAAATTAGTTTTGAAAGGTTTATAAAATTGTTATGAAACTATCAATAATCTATTTATGAAAAAACAAATTTGTATTTGACATGTCCGATGGGGATGAATGAGAGGCAACGGTGGCGACTAGTCTTCGCGGTGGAATGAAAGGTGCTTACAGGAACGTTAGCACTCTGATGCTCAAGTCAATAATGGAACTGGGAAATAATGTGTAAAAAGTGTGAGAAAAGTGAATCATACTTGAGGGTGAAGCTAAGTCACCCTTATATTGGCGTGTGTGAGGATAACCGCCTCCGATAATTGCGACGTGTGATTAAGGAGTGGTTAGAGGACACATGTATGGTGATCGATGCACCAAGGCGTGCTCTAATGTAGTACGGTGCACTGAAGCCGACATGTTCCTTAAAGCGACACACGTTAGTCTGTTAGACGTTTGGTCCACGTGTCAGGGTGTGATCGATCTTTTGGCCGGTCCAAAACAATATTTAAGTTAAATTTGAGTTTTGGGAAAGGAATGGTGTCGTTTTGTTGATTTTGGGTTTTTTTTATGGTCGATAAAAAATTGATTATTGGACTGTTTGAGAATTGATGGTGGAGTTTAAGCAAGAGAAACTTTGAAATCGTCGTTGTCTCTGTCGAACTAAGCGTGATTTGAACCAACCATTGTCGTTGAGGTTGGTTGTTCTCTAAAATCTTGAAGAAGAAAATTATACAATAATAATAATAATGTCTTTTTCCAAGAAAAACAGTGGAAATGTGAGACTTTGTTTTAACTTTTAATCTCCCTTTCTCATGTTTTAGTACATGGGCTGGTAGTGAGGCCAACTCATTAAGGGCTCGATAAACTTTCTTTAACCTTATTTATATTTGTTATTTCGAAAGGCTTTCTTGAACTTTATTTTAAATAAAAATCGTTAACCCTTTGATTCTTATAGAAATGGATTATGGTAATCTAAAATTCGATCGAGATGTAAGTAAAGTCCAACAAAAGATTATTTCATCCAAAAGTGAAGCCCAAGTTCTCTTGAACAATTCAATATCGTGGAGTTCATTAACCAACTCAATTGTTTGGTCAACTTTAGTATTTTTCTATTATATTAGTATAATTTGTGTTTTTTATAGAAAAAATGATAATAGTTGTTGAAAATTCACACACACAGATAGAGGAATTGAAATTTGAACCCCAGTCAGCGTTAACAACAATTCAACTTTAGAGATAGTTTAGGTCAAGCCTCCTCTTGATAAAATGAAGTGCAACAATCATTCATTTTTTTATAACAATAAAGCGATCGTTGTGGTATGTTTATGTGACGATGAATGACATTTTTATTCTTGCGAGTATAGTGACTTTCAATATCTCTTTGATAATTAAAAAATTGAAAGCTTCCAATCTTTAATAAACTATTCACTGGATCAACGATTTCACCTTGAACACCATATTTTTGAATCAGGTTCTAAGAAAATTTTCAATGGTGAGCTCAAACAATGATTATTTTGTGGTTCTCATTAAACCACGTCATCTTGAAGGAACTCATTCCATATTCACTCCAATGGTGCAACTCCAAAATACTCTTTTTAATTCCCACAACTTTACCACAATTACTAATATTTTATTCGGAATTTAATTATTTTAAATTAATATGAAATTTTTTAAAATAAAAACCAACCAAATATATAATGGAAATTCCCATTGTACCAAAATAAAAAATAAAAAATGGGAATTCCCAAAACAAAATGATCCATTAATTCATTCGAATTCTCAACTCTCAAATCTTCCAAACAAATTTCTCAAAAGAAGCTTCCTCCCACTCACCACTCATCAAACAGTCCTCAATATCTTACACCCTTTCGCTGTCTGTGACTCCGCGACAGGATATTCTCACGATCGCGATCACGCATTGACGTCACTCTCCGCACGCACTCGTCTCTCCGGCTCCGGCGCCCTCCGCGCCGTCAACCGTTGACTCACCCAGGACAAGCTCCATCCCCTCTCTCTCGATCTGTTCTACACTGTTTTAGTTTAAGGTTAGTACTCAGCAACCCATTCACCATCTTCATTCATGCTTCAGTCATCAATTCTCTTTATTCTATTTCATATGATTCCATTTATGCCCCCTTTTTTTTTTTTTTTTGGACTGATGCTACAAAATCATGTCACATTTTTATAGCTAATTACTGAACTAATCTTCACTAATTAAGATCCCATTCACAAGGGTTATTCTGATTTCTGATTTGGTGAACCGTAGTTTAGTTTAGTTCTCTTTGTTACTCTATTATTGATTATTGATGATGTCAAGTTTGTAGTTTGATTTTTTGATGATCAATTTTGAGCTTATTACAACTTAATTTTTTTGTATACAATATGATTTGCCTATTTAATATTTAAAGTATAGTTTATTTTGGTGACCCACCAAAGGTTTTTAGTCAAGCTCTGCCAGTGTTTCACGATCCGTGACTGCTAAGTAAGGTTCGAGGCTGTGGAATTTGAGTATGGCGGCGGAGGAAGGGTGGTGTGTGGTCACCGGTGGTCGAGGCTTTGCTGCTCGACATTTGGTTGAAATGCTAATTCGATTGAACACCTACTGTGTCCGCATTGCCGATCTGGGACCCACCATTGAGCTTGAACCCTCAGAGCAATTAGGTCTTCTCGGTCAAGCTTTGCACTCTGGTCGTGCTCAATATGTCTCCGTTGATCTTCGCAACAAAGATCAACTATTAAAAGGTAACCTCAAAGCCAAAATCAAACATAAACAAAAAAACCTTCTAGGTAGTATACATCAAGTTATTAATATTGTTAATCTCTGCAGCATTTGAAGGAGTCGAGGCTGTTTTCCATATGGCTGCGCCGAATTCTTCTATAAACAACTACCAGCTTCATCATTCGGTCAATGTTGAAGGTAAAGCAGTAAAACATTGCTCTTCTTTTGTTTGCTGATTTTTCTGTTTCTTTAAATCTAAGTTAGGTGTTTATTTTGAAGGAACAAAAAATGTTATTGATGCTTGTGTGGAGTTAAAAGTGAAGAGACTCATTTATACTAGCTCTCCTAGTGTTGTTTTTGATGGAATTCATGGAATTATCAACGGAAGTGAATCGTTGCCTTATCCACCTTCGGTATCTACTTTACCAACACTTCGTTTCAACTTTCATTTTTTTGATTTGGATTGAAACTCGAAGAAGATAACTGTATATACATGATATACACGGATAGGGGTTTTATCTTATTATATAATTTAATCTAGCTACTGGGATGGAAATAGGTTCAAAATGTTTGTTATGGTCTTGAACTGAATCCTACTGTTTCCAGCATAATGATCATTACTCAGCAACTAAAGCCGAGGGTGAGGGATTGGTTATTAAGGCTAATGGGACTGGTGGACTCCTGACATGCTGCATACGCCCTAGCAGCATTTTTGGACCCGGTGATAAACTGTTGGTGCCTTCATTGGTTGATGCTGCAAAGGCAGGGAAATCCAAGGTAGATGTTGTTCTACCTCCTTTTGGTAAATGTTTGATGTATTTTACTGCTTAAATAAGTAATCAAACACTCACGGCAATTTCATCTTTATTTATTATTAGGACAGATAAGACTCATACTATTGAATCTGAAGTTTACCACAAGAACATAAATGGATTGAGATTGATTACAAAATTGTTAATTTTTCTTAATAAGATTAAGAGCTGTGATATGGAAAAACTGGTTGGGGACCAATATGCATGTGTGACTACTTATATTAGCAGAAACTTTCTTGAACCTTTCTTTAATTGATGATGTATACTTGTCTCTTTCCAGTTCATTGTTGGTGATGGCAATAACATATACGATTTCACATATGTTGAAAATGTGGCTCATGCCCACATATGTGCTGATCGGGCTCTAGCTTCAGAGGGAACCGTTTCAGAAAAAGCTGCAGGAGAGGTATATTACTTTATTAGTCATGTTATTTTTCTGTTTGTAAATGAAAGATAAGAGAAGCATCAGTGAAGTTTTGATGGTGTATTTGAAGATTTGGACAATGAAGCTCTTTGTTGAATCCTTGTCTGTTATTCACAGGTGTGCACACCTTTAACAAGAAAATTATTTATAAAACAATGTTAATATGTTAAAGGTAGAAACTATTTATTTGGGTAAATGAGGAAGCCTCAAAGACATGCTTGTAGGTATTAAGAATAGGAAAGTCCAGTGGGCAGACATCCTAACAAAACCTTTGTCTACAACAAGGTTTATCTATCTCAGGGACAAACTCAGGGTGTCTGGCAAGCTTGCACTTGGTCAATCACCCTCAGTTTGAACGGGGGCTATTAGGAAATATAGCTTAGGCATATTAGCAAATGTACCTAGGCTTAGTTTAACTGATTCCGAACTTGCTCTGCAAGTTGTTAGACTGATTGGACAGCTGTCAGGTAGTTATGGCAGCTGGCATCTCATCATAGGAGTTAGTTACAGTCCTAACTGCGTAGTGCGTATAAATACTTGTTATCATCTCTGTTTCATATAGTTGAGAATTCTCTGATTCAGTTTCACAGTCTCTCTCAATTTCTCCGAACTTTCTCTCTGGTTCTCTTCTTCTGTATGAACTATGAACATCAATTTCTAACAGCAGGGAAATAACTGCTTGTTAAACTTGGTTAGATTGGGAATCGAGTATTGCATTTTTTGTGGAGAAAAACGAAAGATAGATCGTATATTAGTAATCACTCTAGTGTTTTCTTGCTGATAAACACTTGTTTTGTAGGCATATTTCATCACGAATATGGAACCTATAAAGTTTTGGGAGTTCATGTCTCTAATTTTGGAAGGTCTTGGATATCAAAGGTGATTTCTTTTGTACTGTTAACCATTAGGTCTTTCTTGCTCTTATTATGTAACACTTATTTTAATCTGTGATTCACTCTTGATGCGAAACAAGGATCCAAATCTCTCGTGAATTAAAGTAATACAATATTTTGACTTGAAACACTTCAGGAATATTTATATATTACAATAATACAGAAAACTTTTCGTCACATCCTAAGCAAAAAAAGAAATTAAACTTAAGTAATTTATCAGGAGATAAGAAAAATTCTTAGATTACAAATATAAAAAACATCAAAATTATCTTGATGCAATTCATTCTGCATCACCCCTGCCCTATTTATAGTCAAAAGAGACATGCTGGCATGTGACTATACTGACGAAAATGCTTATACATTCTTTTTGTTTGTTTTCTTCCATAATATTGAAGGCGCAACTATAAGTTGGATTTTGGCATTAGGATTAGGCCGAAGTTTCTGTCAAATCATCATTGGGGTTAAGAATTTTTTGTCCTGGCTATTAATTATTATCTTTTTTTTTTTGTGCGTTTGGAAGAGCCTATTTATAGCTTATTTGGATTTATCTTATGGCATAAGCACTTGTGTAAGTGTGTGAACTTAAGAAAATAGCTTATGATATCTTTTAGCGGTTTTCAACTTAT
>Ga0099826_10000401_pt1 | contig 20397 bp, 22 predicted proteins | sample Mtrugardesep15_FD_76830 | JGI IMG/M metagenome (GOLD analysis project Ga0099826, IMG submission 76830) | Root nodule microbial communities of legume samples collected from California, USA - M. trunc garden sep15 | ecosystem: Host-associated > Plants > Roots > Nodule | place: USA: California... | reverse complement strand
CGCTGAAAAATGCGCGGCGGCGGGGTGTAACTCCGGTCGGGCTACGCCCTCCCTCCGTTACACCCCCGCCGCCGAGTCTCATCCTGATTGACGCTGAATCTCACCTTGTTTGTCGCTGCGCAGGCGAGTGCTGCTAGAACAAGATATGCTAACATGAGTGCTCCTTGAGCTTCGAGTTGAACGCCATCCTTCATGAGGTGGCATAACAATGGTCGCCCAAATCGTTGCAAGTCACAAACGCCGAAGCCCCTTTACCGGTTATCGGACATGAAATCCAAGAGGAGGCGAGACCCTTATTCCGCTACGGTGATCGGCTGATCGAGCCCTATGGCCCTGTTCTTCCTTAGCGCGTCTAAGCTAGTGCGACGGCCTCAGGACCTTCAGAATAGCGTTCAGAAAAAGGCTCAGATGCAGCACGCGCGGCATCATCAGGAATGCCATTGCACTCGGCATGTTTGCCAGGGGAATCAACGCCGCTCTTGCTGAAAACCCCGATATGCTGGCCGTCGCTCAGGCTTCGCGTGCCGCGGTAGTGCTGGGGCAAGCCGAGGAGGTTGCCGGTGCGGCCAAGTACGAAAGTCAAACGATTGCTACGTTATGGTATAACATATCGCATAAGCTTAGTTATGGAACTTTAGGACTACTATCGAGGCAGCCATCCCATCTTCCATTCGCTGTTGCCCTTGACTTCACACTCGCAAAACCAGCTTCGGTAGCAAGCTAGTGATAACGGTGTGCTTGCCATGCCTTCGTGACATCTCCCACTGTCAACCGGGGCCACGCGATCGCAGCTTTTGCAGTGAATCGCGAGCGTCTGCCACTCCGGCAGGTTCCCGAACGTCCATTTAGGATCGTTCAAGCCCTCAGGATATGGATCTGGGGCAACCTTGTTGGGGCGCGGCTTCAATGGCTCCGGCGGATCCGGCGCAAGCTCGCATGTCATCGGGTTCCGGCCGTTCATGTGTACGATGTACTTGCCGGGGCGCTCCCGGATTGCGGCCTTGCAAGCAGCGATGGAGACGGCGAAATCCGAGGACGATGAGATGACCTCAATGATCGAGCCGCCGCCATCCGGAGGATCGTCCCAGACCTCGACGCGCTATGTGCACCAAGAATTTGCCGACAGCAATGAGGGAGCTTTTTCCTCTGACATTTGAATTCCATGTCTCACGCGACGCCGCTCTGAGGAGGTTCCAGCGTCTGCGCCCCGGATATGCCGATAAGCTGATAGCACGGTCCGCCCAAGAACGCCGTCTGCAGAATTGCAGTAAGCGTCCCGAGCAAGTGATTGAATCCATGCAACCTCCACCTTCACAGCTACTGTATTTCTACATATAATAGAGTCGGTGTATATATGGTCATTTCGCCATAGCGTGCGCCTGTTCGCTGCAGGCAAGGCAAACACAAGCAGAGCGCCTGTTGACCCAGGAAAAGGAACGGCCATGAACATGCCTGACGCCAGCGAGCTAAACGAAAGGATCGAGTTCTTATTCGCTTCTTCGCACACTCCCAGCGCCCCTTTGACCACCGGGCAGAAGTACATGTGGGAGTGCCTAGGCAGGCTGGGAGATACGGTCGCTGATCAAAACTGCTCATTCCTTGTGAAAAACCGAAACCCGGATCTCTCAATCGAAGAGCTGGCTCATGTTCTCAGGGATTTGGTTCTACGAAACGAGTCGCTTCGAACCGTTTACAAAAGCGACGCTCACCAGCAACCTTTTCAATTGCTGTTGAGCGAAGGTGATATCCCAATTGTGTACGACACTCGGGAGGTCAGCGATTCATTAGAAAACGCAACTGCCCTTGTGGTTAGGCTGACGCAAAGACCATTCGCAATGAATGAAATGCCCTTGCGGATTGGCTGCTCGATTTCAAAGGGTAAGATTGCTTTCATCGCGCTTGTTTTTTCCCATATGGCTGTTGACGCTGGCGCCCTAGTGGTCATCAAACACCAGTTAGAGAGCGCGCTTGCGAGGACCGTCAGACGCCCCGAACCGACATTGCCGCGGCAACCGATCGAACAAGAAGCGTGGGAGCGCGCTCCAAATGGCGCTAAAGTATTAGACCGCTCACATGGATACTGGCGGCAAGCGCTTGAAAAGTTCCCACACCGAATGTTTGAAACTCGGTATGCTCCGGAACGGAATCCCCAATGGCATGAATTGCGGCTGAGATCTCGCAGGATGCGCGACGGGGTAGTGATAGCCGCTGCGGCCTTTAAAATGAATGAAACAGTTGTCATGATGGCAGCCCTAGCGCTGGCGCTTTCAAGGCTGGCTCAACGGCCCTACCTCGCCACAACGCTCTATACTTCCAATAGATTCCATGTTGGCTTAACAAATTATGTCGGCAATCTAGCACAGGTCGTGCCCTTTTTCATCGACGTGACAACGCCCGACATCAATCACCTTCTAAGCGCTATTCACAGAGAACTTTTGACAGCATGCAGGTTCGGAATTGCGGATCCGATACAGGTAGAAAAAATCAGTCAAGCTGCGAGAGAGGGTGAAGGGGTGGTTTTGGATAGCCGTGTGAACCTTATATATGACGCGAGAATCAATCTCTTCCGGATGGAACTAGATGACGGCGTCTCACAAGCTGAAACACGGTATGCGAACGATAATTACAACAGCCAGGATTTTTCGCTCTCATGGACTGGAACCCGGGCGATCGGACTGAATTCTCTGGCAATAAGGTCTTACGACCCATCTGAAATATTCTTTCTGTTCTCGGACGAATTCATTTCAAAGCATGAGATGGAATTGTTGGCTGGCGAGATAGACGCCATCATTTTTGGCCTTGTGCAGGCGCGAAAGTCGCCCTTCCTGTCGCTTGCGACGGTCTGATTGGAAGGGCTATCCACCGGCCGAAGTATATCTTCGCATCCCGATCTTGAACATCACCAGGGCCAGCAGAAAGAATACAAGCCCTGCTGCTGGAGCCGAGACATAAACTAATCCCTCTGGGGAAGAAACCGAGGCCCGCCCGGTGATAATCAGGGCCGGGAAATAGGTGATTGCGGCAAACGGTATCAAATACGTGATGAACCACTTGAGCCAATCACTGAAGATGCTCAGCGGATATTGACCAATCGCTGCCCCTCCATGAGTGAAGACGTTCATTATCTCAAGGCTATGGACCGTCCAGAATGAGAGAGTAGCCTGTAAAACAAAGAGACCGATGAAAAGCATCGTCCCTCCTACGATGCACCACAGGCAAATAAGGACGGTTGCTCCTGACAGATATCCGCCCGCGATGAGGCCTCCGAAAAGCACGACTAAGCCCTGGCACAGTCGGCCTATTTGTTTGAGACGAATTTCTTGTCCGAACAGCTGCAGGATAACCGATCGAGGGCGGACCAAAAGTCTATCGAATTGTCCAGTAACCAACAATTCGCTTCCCAGAGTAGCGAAACCGTAACTCACGGATTGGGCACTAGCAAAAGCCGCGTTGACTAAGCCATACAGGATCGCTACTTCAGCAAGACCCCAACCGTCAAAGTGCTCGAACCGCGCAAATAGCGCCCAGGTACCAGCAAAATCCATTATGGTCCCGGCAAAATTACCGACTGTCTGTAGCAAGAAAGAAGTCTTATACTGACGCTGCGCGGAAACAGAAGTCGATACGTATCGAAGATAAAGTCGAATTCCATCTAAAATGCCACCGGTAGCCCGATCCATACTAGCCCCCCTGAATCTGTAACCGTGTCATCGTGCGATCCATTGCCCATCTGCCCAACACAACAGTCACAAATAGCCAGAAGACCTGCACTGCGATCAAATATGGGATTGCGCTTGTTGTCGCACTGGAAGTGAATATCCGGCTCGGAATGTCGATCAGACTGGCAAGAGGCTGAAGCACAGATAACGTAGACCAAATTCCTGGGAGCAACGGGAGTGGGATGTAGCTACCGGACAGGAAAATAACTAGTGTGAAGGCCATGGCGTTGATGCCGGCGGGCGATAGAAGTGCAGCGCCTAAAGTATCCATGAGAACTGCCAAAGCTGTCGCGGTCAATATTCCCAGGATCGCGGAAATTATGAAGAGCATATAGCGAGATAGGCTTTCGGGCGGGCTCATTCCCCACAAGCCCAGACCTGCGGCTGGCAAAATAAGGCCCGCGAACAAGACTATGAGGGAAAATATTATCAACACCGGTCCCAAGTTCTTCGCCAAACTTCTCGCATACCACAATGTATAGGTATCGATTGGGCGCACGCGATCATAAACGATCGTGCCTGTTCGAATTGAGTTCGCCACCTCTGGATCACAGCTAACCGGCTGCAGCCTAATGAGCGCTTGCTGGAGCCAGACGTATGTCACTGCCTGGCTTATACCGATCGGCGGTTGATGGATGAGGTTATTCGAATATAAAGCGTGAAATATCTCGACGTATACTAAACCGAACCATAGGCGCGCTATAAAGCTTGTCAGTGTTGCCACCCGATACTGCATTGCAGTATGGAACCAAGCGCGAAAGGCAGCTGTGTACGGAAGTATATTCATTGCTCTAATGCCCCATGCTTCTCGTACAGGGCCGTGACGAAGTCTTCGATCGACCTTGGCTGTAGACGCATATCGGCGATCTGATGCTGGGCTGCTACCAGGCTTATGACGTCTGTCGGACTGTGCTTATTCGGGTCGAACGCTACGCTAATACGACTTTCAGTCTTCGCCAACAATTCAATTCCGTCTGGTAAATGGAGATCCGGTGCGTTGTCAAAGAAATCTACGTCAAGTTGTCGCTCAAAGGAAAATCGTTTCCTCAAATCTACGAGTGGACCGTCGGCGAGGATTCTGCCGTGGCCAATTAAGACTATTCTTTCAACAATTTCTTCGACGTCCAACATATCGTGGGTCGTCAAAAGGATTGTAACACCCTGATCACGTTGTAAATCTCGCACGAAGCTGCGCACGGCGATTTTGGAAGGCGCATCAAGTCCGATGGTAGGTTCGTCCAATATTAACAAGGCTGGTTCATGCAACAAAGCCGCTGCGAACTCGGCGCGCATTCGCTGGCCTAGTGACAGCTGTCGTACCGGGCGTTCGAGAAAACTTCCCAATTTGAGGGATTCAATTAGTCGGTCTCGCGTTCGAACGAATCGCTGTTTCGGGACGCGGTAGATGTCTCGCAAGAGATCGAAGCTTCGACTGATTGGAAGGTCCCACCAAAGCTGTGTTTTTTGGCCAAACACCACGCCGATCGTCGCGACATGAGCTTTTCGATCCTTATAGGGAATACGTCCATCGACCTCAATTATGCCGGTTGTCGGGCGCATAATTCCTGATAGAATCTTGATGAGGGTAGATTTTCCCGCTCCGTTGGGTCCAATGAGGCCAACCGCCGTCCCTCGCTCGATGCTGAGGTTGATATCGCTCAATGCAACAACGTCTGAATCGCTCTTGTATGTTTTGTTTAGCTGAGAAATAAAGATGTAGGGCTGCGATTGTTTCACTCGTAGGGCTCCTTTTCTTCTTGTGAGTGCCCGCAATATCGAAACTTTGGCAAACAATCTGTCGAGTATCTTGATGCTGTGGCCTGATGCGCAAATGAAATCACACGTAGACCCTGCTATACCGATTTCCTAGGTTGGTTAGTATTTCGTTTGGGATGGTGCCTGCATCAGCCGCTAATTGGTCAATGGACTGATGTTCCCCGATTAGTTCGACAAGAGAGCCTAGGCCGACCACGGTTTTAGCAAGCCCAGTGATGTCCAATTGAATGCTGTCCATTGAAACGCGTCCAACAATCGGAAGCCTAATACCCTCGAAAAATGCGGCACCACGCGAGCTAAGCGTACGGGGCAATCCATCGCCATAGCCAGCGGCTATGGTCGCCAAGTTCATTGTTCTATTGGCTGTGTATGTGGCGTCGTAGCCCACCCTCGTCCCAGGCGAGATGACGCGGGTTTGAATTACTTTAACGTCCAGTCGCACTACAGGGCGCATAGCGTTTGACGTAGTGAGGTCCGGGTTCCCACCAAAAATGGCAATACCTGGCCGCACCATTTCAAAATGAAAATCATTTCCGAGCAAGATACCCGAGGAGTTTGCCATTGAAAGTGGAGTGCCTCCGAACTGCTTCGACAACGTCAAAAGCGCGGCAAGCTGCTCCTGGTTTTGCTCGCTGGCAGGCATTCCCCCGCTGGCTAGCTGACTGAGTACCAGCTCTATATGAATTCGATCCCTCCAGCTGGCGTCGCGCTGAAGCGTCAATAGTTCCTCAGGAGAAAAACCCAGACGTGACATTCCGGAATCGATTTGCAGAGCCGCAGGAAGACGCGCGCCGCGCTCGGCGGCCGTTGCGCACCATCGCCGCAACTGTTCGATTGAGTTAAGTACAGGGATAAAGCCACTTTCCGCCGCGAAGCGCTCGCCATCAGGCAGGATGCCGCTGAGAATAAAAATCTTTGCCCCGCTCGGCAGGCACTCCTGAAGGGTCTGAGCTTCAAGCAATTGCGCGACGAAAAACTCTCGACACCCTTCCTCGTACAACGCGGGACCAATCCGGGAGCTTCCAAGGCCGTATGCGTCGGCCTTTACCACCGCCGCGCACCTTGCTGGCGCCGCAAGTTTTCTTAGCAGCCGGTAATTCCAACGAAGTGCCGCCAAATCAATGGTGACAGTTCCAGGCATTGCATTCATGGCGATCGAACGCTGGCTTTGACTTGTCACCCGAAACACCTCCCTGCTGCCTTTACGACTCGGGCTCCTTGATATCGCCCGGCTAATACTCAATCCGAGCCACCCGCTCCTGTCAGCGGCCACGCGAATGAGGTCGGCCACTTCTCGATTTCCAAACCATGCTTATGGAATAGTGCCAGCGCGATGCGCTCGAGACCAAAGCCGACGCAGGCCGTATGTGCCACTCTGCCGTCCTGGAGCTTCAAGCCCCATTTCTGGCCGAACGAATCCTGATGGTAGTTGAAGCTCATGCAGGCGGTTGGATTGTCGGTCGAGGTGATCGGGATAAGGAGCTCGAACTTGAGGTTCTGGTCGCGCTGATTGTTGACCATCATCTTGCCGGCGCGACCGAAGAACGGATCGTTGGCGACATCGATGACGACGTCGAGGCCAACCAGCTTCATCATCTCGACGCCGCGATCCATCCAGCGCTGACGGAAATCCGTCACGTGGCTCTCGGTGCCCATGCACACATATTCGCGCATGCGGAACAGCTGCTGACGGGCCGGATCCTTGGAAGGCTCATGGCGGAAGCAGTAGGATTGCAGATCGTAAAGCCCACCCTTCGCCGGCAGATTGCCGCGCTTGGCGACGGTCGGGTAGAGCGGATAGCAGGCCGCCGGCGTCAGCACGATCTCGGTCGCTTCCTGGCCCTTGGTCCAGTCGTCACCGACTTCCATGCATTGCAGCAAGTTCATGTGATCGAGCTCGGCGCCGCAGAAGCTGTGCACCGTACCCGCAAGCTGCGGGAAGCTCTTCATGTAGCCGCTCTTTTCGAAGATGGTGCGGTTCATGCCTGGAGGAAAGCGCATCGCCTCGGCGCCATCGGCGCCGCCAAACTTGTCGATAAGCCGTTCCAAGGCGGTGATCACGTCTTCGAACTGGCCGCTGCGGCCGTAGAGACCATCTACGCCGGTTTCGATAAGCAGGCCGGATTCGAAAAGCCGGTTCAGAAAGGAGGTTTGCATATCCATGTGAATCACCCCGTTAGGCTGGTGTCCTGCTTGTGGACGAGAAGCATGCTCGACGTATTACCGAGGATGCGGTCATTCGAGATCATGAGCTGCGCAGATTGCGCGTCTCGCAGATGGCGGCCGACGCTGAAGGGCGTGCCGTTCTTGTAGCCCATGATGCCGCAGATCAGCATGACGTGGTTGACGATCTCCAGGATCGTTTCCGACGAGGCGATCTTCACGTTGTTCATGGCAACGGCGAAGCCCATCGACGACAGTTTGTTGGGATCGGTCTTGGCGTCTTCATAGGCCTTGAGGCCTGCAACGACATTGGACTTGACCATCTGCAAGAGGTTGGAGACTTCGGCGAGACGCAGCGCGCTCGGAGGCGGCGCGCCCGGCGACTTGCGGGCAGCGGCGCGCACGAACGCCTGCGCACGCGAGAATGCATCGATGGCGATGCCGTACCACACACCGCTCCAGAGGAGATGCGAGGAAGCCAGCATCGACTGTGCGGCGATCTCGGCGAACGGCTTCGGCAGGATCTGGACCGCCGGCGCCTCGCCCTTGAACAGGAAACCGTCCGAGCAGGTGCCACGCATGCCGAGTGTGTCCCAGACGTGGGTCCGCTCGATTGTGTACTGATCCTTGGTAAAGGCCGTCAGAACCTGGTCGGACGAGGAGGCTTCCGGATTGCTGCGCGAGGTAATCAGGATCGCATCGGCATGCGAGCCGTAGGAAATGACGGTCGCGTCCTTTTCGAGACGGCAAGTATCGCCGGTGATCTCGATGGCGCAGATGCTGTTGCGCAGATTGCCGCCAATGCCGCCTTCGGTCGTCGCAGAGGCGATCAGCAGCTGTTCGGCCGCGATACGCCGCATGAAACCCGCATGCCACTCGCTCTCAGTACCGTGTTCCACCAAGCTCGAAAGCTTGATGTGGTGCATGGCGAAAACCATGGCGCTTGTGGCGCAGGCCTGGCCAAGAATGGAGCAGAGTTCGGCGATTTCGGTCGTCGTCGCACCTTCGCCACCGAGATGGCGGGGGATCTGGATGCCGAGCAGACGCTCAGCCTTCATCGCATCGACAGCCTCGCGCGGGAAGCGGCCTTCCGCATCGACGGCGTCGGCATATTGAGCGGCCACATCGGCCACTCTCTTTATTTTACTTACGGGGGTCAAACTGTCCTCGGATATAAGCTGACCGGCGTTGCCGCGATCCGGCACACGAGGGGCCACTTCAAGAGTCTCGCTCGAATGTAGCCAAGAAGAGGTCTTCGAGTTCTTTCGACACTCGAATGTAACCTGGCGCCTCCTCGCCAAAGCTTCCGCCAACACAAAACAGCTTGTTCTCGAAGATCTGGTAGCGAATGTTCTCCGTTTCCAGCAACGAGTAGCTTGGTTTGTAGCAAACGACGCCGTGAATACCGTGCGACTCTTTAAGAGCAGGGAGTTCTTTGGTGTAATCTAGCCCTGCTTTGAGAAGAACGACTCTGACATCATTGCTGCCGCGAGGCTCGCCGTTCCGGTAATATCGAATTAGTTCAACAGACGGGCCTATGACCTCCCTGAGGCCAACACTCATGCAGTTGTTTATGCTGCTAACTTGCGAAAATTTCTCCGATAAAAACTGTGCCTCTGTGTCCGCAATGAGGTTGAAGCGGCCCAGCGTAGGGAGCGCCTCCACATCAGAAGGTGCAAGACTAGAGAAGAAGACTCCTTGATCACTGAACTGATGGAATTTTGCGATGTCCAGCTCGGGGAAAAATAAGCCGAACTGGACCACGTATTCATTTCCGGGCTCACTTGTGTGTAAGACATTTCTAATGTCGTCGACCTTGTGCTGCTTTCGAAACTGGAACTTATAGTTTCTACCAAATCCCACGGCGGATTCGCCGCGGTACAAAATTGCAGCAACAGGGCCGCTGAGCATATAGTCGAGGTGCTCGCTGTTCTTTATGATGAAGTTTTTGTTCAGCTCCGTTTCAGACAGAGCCTTTGAGCCGCTCGCAACGATTTCAAATCCGTGTCGCCCTAAGTCGTCAACAACTTGGTCAACGAAACGCTGCTGATTGAGGCTGTCCGGTTTTACGAGAAGTATGTTCGATTCCATTAGTAGAACTCCGTAAAGCAAATGTGGCTTCTGTTGGTCAGTGCTCTGGCCTTCCTCCATAGAAAAAAATCGAGTTTCATAGGGCACAGTTCTGGTACGCGGTCTGAGATGTATTGAATCGCCTCCACGGTTGCCCACCGAATTTGAAATTCCTGGTCACTCCCAGAAGCTAGAGGATTCCCATTTCTCACATCTGCAAGGATGTAATCTGGAAGGTTTATCATCCGCTCATGTATCAAAATCTTCGGTACCTGATAGTCAGCTAGCCCTCCGATACGTTCGATTGACCGCAAGGGAGTCAGCCGGCCGTTGACCATGGCGATAAACAGCCTCGCCTTCTTGTTGAACGCAATTCCATAACAGACATCATTGAACGTCCTCACGCCGGAGAGAGAACGCTCGATGCTCACCGCATCGCCAGAGCAGCGCTGAATGAAGATCTGTGCTGAGCCTTCAAATAGCTGCAGAAAGGAACGGATCTCAGCCACGGCGCGGTTTCGTTTCTCAGCGAGCGGCAGAAAGGCAAGGCCTTCGAGAAGTGCCTCATCAAAATCCTTGTCGGGGTATTTCCCATTATTGAACCGATCCTTATGCGATCTGAGCACTTCCCACAGGGTGTCCGATCCTTTTGATTTTCCAGTTGGAGAACACAAAGATTTTCCATCTGCGTCGATGAAACAAAAGCTCAGGGCAGCGCCGATGAGGAAGAAATTGAACAAATCTTTCACAGGAAGATCTGGAAATCTCTCGTCGTCCCACCGGTAGTAGTCTAGAGTTGAAAGATCCCCGAGATTGTCCGAAATCCATGCCTCGATCGCTTCGTTATCGAGCTTAGCTACAGGTGACTGTTTCATGTCTTTTGAACATCCCTATATCTGATAAGCCCCACGACAAATCCAGACCAGCAGACGGTCCATTGGAGGATGAGCACCGGCAGAAAGACCGTGAATATATGGGCAGGAATGACTAGCGGTGGAAAACGCCAGACGTCGCTTCGGTCGGTACCGCGATATTTCCACCACCGAAAACCGTACCCGGTACCGTAGCCGAACCAGCTCCGCATCGTTCTTGCAAGACGGTCATCGGGTATGCAATCAACACAAAAATCCTCAATCGTTTGAAGATCCGGTAGTGCCTTTTTGATTTTTTCGCTCAAGATGAAATCATCATTCGCGTCGATATTGTGGGCTTCGTCAAATCCACCTACCGCATGAAAAAAATCCTTTCGGACGATAAGGTTAGGCGTGAATGTCTCCGAACGGAAATACCATTCGTCACATAGACGCCGATACTCTGACTGGGCTCTTCGAAAGTAGGAACCGTCGTGTAGGTAATTGACCCTTCCACGCACCACTTTTGCAAGCGGTCCAATCTTGCCTAAGTGGAGGAAATAGTTTTTGGAGAACCTGCAATCGCTGTCCATAAAGCACAGGAGCGAATGGCGGGCGATACTTGCTCCGTAGTCTTTGCGAAAGCATCGAGACCGTCCGTTACATGCTACCACCCTGATATTTCCGGAGTTGAGCGTAATGTTCGGCTCCGTCTTCAAAATGATGATCAGTTCGTGATTTCGACTGCCACGAGCGGCTACGAAGGAGTCTACGAGACCTTGCAGTTCAATATCGAACGACACGCTAGTAACGATAACCGATAAAGCGTCGATGCTTCCTTGTGGCGATTGCTCCTCGTTCATCCCCTCCTCCTCTTTCAAAATGCATCTCGATGCGGGAACGGGCACCTAGAAATTGACACGGGATGTAGACGGTAAGACCATATGAGCGAGAGTCATGTAATCCTGACGGAACCGATTGATGGCTGCCGTATTGGCGGTTGGATCAGTGCTGGTTGCATAAAAGGACAAGATTTTATCCAGATATATCAGCGCTATAGCCCTACTTCTGTCGTCAGCGAGTAGCTGAAATTTCTCATCTGGTGGAAAGAAGAAGGCGAGGTTCACCAAATCTTCCAACGGGATACCGACGTCGTAGTTCTCAAAATCGATCAGCTTTAAGTCGTGCTCGCCTAAAAGGATATTTCCCGGATTGAGGTTTCCATGGATGAAGGAAATCTTCTCACGGGAAAAGAAGCCGCTCAGCCGTTCCCCAATCCACATAGTCACTTTATTCCGCAACATCTGCAGCGATCCGCTGAAGTGGGCGTTCTCAATCGCCATTTTTCTAAGATCGGTTGACAGCCGTAACTTGAAGGTTGCTCGGAGGGTTCTTTGCGGGATTCGGTCGATCAGGGGCTCCCCAACTTCTGACACGGCGGTCAATATGCGGGTGGCGTTTTTGCCTAGCATCTCACCATCAGGATGCAACCGCCCGACGGATACATCTTCCATAAGGAGTACGTCCGAGGCTCCGATTCCAAACTCCGTGTTTAGTAGCTTTGGCAGGTGCGTCGCGTCGTGTGAATGAGCCGCGTAAACGTCAAATTCTCGACGGGAGAATTGATTTAGGAACTTAAGATAGTAAGTGTTTTCCCCTGCCCGCACCTTATAGACCGATGACGCCTTGCCATAAGGAGCCCGAGTAACACAGAAGTCGTCGAACTCATCGCGAAACAACCGAAAATCAATATCGGAGGGCTCAGGTGTAGATCTTTGCTTTATCATCGATCATCAACCTCCAATCCATATCCCCTTTCCATTCCTGAACGGTGCCATCCTCCCGCTGATAAATTTGGAAAAAGTTTCTTGGAAGCTCGTAGATTGGATCTGCGAACGTGAGGTCGACGTGCTGTTTCATCGAAGTGCCAAAGATATTGTCGACGTGAAACGCGACCCATTTTAGTGGCGCAACTAGGTTGTAGCTCTCAATGAGATCCTTGTCGCTCTCCGAAAAAACCGCGCCTTGAGAGTTTTCCCAAAGAAGGAGCACATCAAAGAATTTCGAAATTCGATCGCTCTTTAACGACGTACTTTTGAAGTAAGCCTCTCGGAATAGGTGCATGTACGCGTCGATGAAGCAATAAATACCGCTCAGGGAATAGAATTCGCTTCCGTTAGCCGTGATCAACCTTCGCTTCGACAAGGCGTGGTCGATATCGATCGGATACTCCGAAGTCACCCAGCTTAAACTAAATGCGATATCCAGCTGCAAGGGCACTTGTATCGGCCCCTCTGACATTCTCGTGTACTGCGGGATATGGTCAGGATAGATTTTGAGCAAAACTAAAGTTTCGCGCGGTAACGTCTCAATTTTTTGAGCGACGAAGTTGAAGTAGCTGTCGGGAATATAGGATGTCTCCCGAGAGATGATGTCCTTGACTTTGCTGGCATCGGCTGGGGATATCGCGATGTCAATATCATTGAAATACCGAACATTTCTCCCGGAATAGCCATAGTGGTCGATGGTGACACCTTTGCGAACGGCGTATAGGACGTCGTGCTTCTTCAACAAGTTGCCAAGTCGCTCTATCTCCTGGACTAATATCGTCTGACGGAGCCTGTGGAACTGGTTCTCTCCGAGGAAATATGAGCAATACAAGTCGGTTCCTGGCACATGGCTTTCCAGGAATGCAGTCGCAACTTGCGGCATTACCCGGTGTTTATTAGCCGTTTCGCTGATCCACCCCAGCGAGAACCGCTTATCGAAGATATCCTGCTCACTCAAAGGCTCTCTGCCGGCGAGGGTCATCAAGGCTTTCTTGAAAATGCGCCAGTTATACGTCGTTTCGTCTTCGCTCAATTTACCATCTCCTCCAGTTCAAGCAGTCTATTGGACCATCGATGGTTCCCAAGGATATGCTTCTTTCCTGCTTCAATCGCTCCTTGTTCATCGAGCCAAAGCTTCCCGTATATTTCAGGCGCAGCCCTGAAATCCTGTTCGCTACAGAAAATTACTCCTCGACCATTCCCCATGAGCCTCCGAAGAGACTCGTTCACGTCTGAGAAGACCAAGCATCCATTCAAAATCGCATGGAAGCTTCTGTTGGTGGCTAGGCCATAGAGCTCACTATATTCGAGTCGATGCAGGGAGATCGCCGCGAGCGCAGAGGAATATATCTTGGACGTGTCCTCGATTTCACAAACACCCTTAATGCAAGTAGCCAGATGCGGGTACCTTGCGGGATCCCATCCTGATCCGTAGATGCTTAGGTCATTTTTGAATGGCTCCAGGGCGGCATCATACTGCTCCTTTGAGCGCATCCTTTCATTGCCGATGAAGACAGCGCCACTCCGTTCCTGATTGGGACGGGGCGCTAGTTCCATTTGAAGCTGCGAAACGGCCAATGGCCAGTATTGGACGAAGTCCAACTTCCGTGCGACCTCTTCGCCTGGGGTCAAAATGAGGTCGTAAATCGATCTGTATGCGTCCAGGTCGTGCTTCGCGTATTCAAAAAACTGCTGGAAATAAAGGATGTTGATAGCGCCAGCGATCAGTTCGGACGGGTGGCTGAAATGAATCGCAACATCGGCGGAGACATCCACGCCCTCATCTTTTAGATAGCGCAGGATATTCGGTGATGTTATCTGGCACCGCTCGTAGTTGAGGATCTTTTCCGCTTCGTCTTTTATGCCGAGAGCATCGATCTCTTCTCCCCAGACGTTGCCTTTTCTAAAGGAGAAGATTGCTTCGTCACATAGAACAAGAGTCAACTTCATTTTGTTGCCTCGTATCTTGGCAGGAGGTAACCCCTCTCAGCTTTCTGGGCAGAAAGGTATCCTTTGTTTCCAAGTTTTGGGGGCATGAATATCGGAATGCGCCCGACCACGTGCAAAGTGTCGGATGCCACTTTCGCGATCTTCGATGTGTTGTTTGTTATCAACTTCACCGCAGATATCTCCATGATATTACATATCACGGACACGACAGAGTAATCCCTGTCATCACCGGAGAACCCGAGAAGCTTGTCAGCCTCAAAGGTCGAGACGCCCTGCTCTTTTTGCAACTTGTATGCTTTGATTTTGTTATAGAGACCTATCCCCCTCCCCTCTTGTTGGAGGTAGACTATAACGCCCCCCTCGCGCGCTACGAGCTTCATGCAGAATTCAAGTTGCTCGCGGCAGTCGCAATGCGTGGAGTGAAGTGTTTCTCCGGTTATGCAACTTGAGTGCACGCGCAAATTCACGGGCTTCTTTTGTTTCAAGTCGCCGACGCTCAGAGCTATAGGGCAAGCGTTCTTGTTAGCGTCTAGACCGTCGAAGGCCCAGAGATCGAACGTACCATACTCGGTATCAAATAAGGTTCTCGTGAAGTTCATTTTCAGACACACTTTTACCGTTTGATGTCACGCAATTGTCATCATGGACGTGATGCGCTGTCAACTTTAAAGTTTATACGCCTCAAAACCCTTGCATTTCTGCACGCCCTGCGCGAGGATGACCCTGTCGTCGGTTGGCCGGTTGCTGCGTGCGCTCTGGTCGAGAGAGCCAAAATGGCGCGATTGGGTTTTATCGAGACTGCCAAATTGGCGCGATTTGTCCGTTTGATCGGCGCTCGATATGACCATGGTGGAGGACATTTAGTGGCATCTAATCAGCTTCTGCGAAGTGCTGAAAATTACGCTCCGTGGTCTCGAAGCAAACATCCTGTGCCCGCCTGCTTCTTCGCAGCAATTGCCTATTGTGCCGAATTGCGGGGCTTGTCGTCTTCTCTCAGTAAAATTTGGTGGGGGCATCGGTTTTATAACGATCGACCTCGTCTAGGAGATGTTGATGCCTACCAGCCAGTTTCGCTCACTGGAATACACGGAACGAATAACCCCTACGGGGATCTAAATCGTTCGTTCGTTATCCATGAGATGGAGGCACTCTATCCTGTCAGGATTCGCGCTGAAAAGGTTTTCGATATCAGCAGCTTTGTCTCGAGGCTAGTTGCGTGCCTTCATCAAAAGACGGCATGCGTGATCCCTTATCCAATGTCGAGAATGCACGCTCTTGGCGGCGCCGGCCCCCTGCAGGCTCATTTCGTGATAGCGCTACAAGTGGAGAACGGGGACGTCCGTTTGATCGATCAAAGCGGGCTCGACGGAATCTCTCTCCTCACGGACGTAAAGTCCCTCGCAACGGCGCTCGGATGGTTTGTTGCCAAGTACGGCTATCTTGCTTGGTATTCGATTGATGCCAACGAGAATTGGGAGGAACGCTCCGATTGGGATCCGGTCGATCGATTTTCAGAGACGATAGACGCCTATTTCGGCAAAGACCGCGAAGTGCTCCTTGGGTACTTAGACTCGGCACGCTGGCTTTCTGGCAACGGCCGCGAGCAAGACCTTCCCACGAGTAGCCTTTGGAAGATCGAACAGTGCAGGCGTTCCGAGGCCCTTTTCATCCAGGCACATCGGCTGACGGATTTGGAGGTGTTAGTCCCAAATCTCACGGACTTGGCAACTCGCTGGCAGCGACTGTATTGGAAGGCCATCTTCAATTCGCAGAAAAAAACTGTCCCCAAGAATAGCTTAATTCCGGACATCGAGGACCTCGTGAGCCGGGAGGAGAAGTATTTCAGCCAACTCCGCAGGATGATGACGGCACGATCGACACTGACAGCGACAGCGGAATGAGGCGAGGGAAGAATTTTAAAAAGGACCGATGACCAACTCGTTTAGTTGAGTTCGATCGCCAAGCTTTAGTTGGTGTTCGATCTCTGACTGGAACTCATCGGGTTTAAACCTGGCAGAGGAGCCGAGTCTTAATGCAAGAAGATGATATCCTACGATTTTTGCGCGACGATCTCAGTTTAGATGTCTCGTCAATAAATTCAAAAACCCCTCTCATTTCGTCCGGGATCGTCGATAGTTTTTCCCTGATCGGTATCGTCATGTTCCTTGAGGAGAAGGCCGGCGTGATGGCTGAACCGGAAGATGTTACAATCGAAAATTTTGAAACGATCGAAGCTATGCTCCGTTTTATCGAACGGAAATTGGTCGAAGCGTAACGCACGCTGTGGCTGGCGGGACCGTAAGAAGCTCTCTGGCGCTACCAATTCCGGACCACCGCAGCGCCCAGATCTCGCATGCATGAAGGCCCGCCAGCGGCCATTGGAGCACCAGCATGCCTGTGTGACGGATGGAAGCAACGCTGGGAGTATGCTCTCACAGCAATTTTTAAAGATAGGAGTGACACGGTGACTATCAGTTCGGGTGTTCGCGAAATTTTGTATGAAGCTCAGCCGCAACTCAAAAACATGTCTTTTGCGGACGATGCGCCTCTAAGCGAGTTGGGCTTCAATTCGTTTGATTTCATCAACCTAGCTTTAGCGTTGGAAGGAAGATTCAATATCAACCTTTTAGATGCTGATGTTACGTCCAAGTCGCTGTCTACGGTGGCAAACGTGACCGACTTGTTGAGAACAAGATTTGGCCTGGCTGATTAGCCCACGAACTCCCGCCGGAAGCTGACTAAGGTTTGAGCGTACTTTCGGCAGATGAGCAACTATGCGGCTGCGGACAATACCGTTAGGTGATGGAGGCGAACAAATGCGCGAGATGGAAGGTTCTGAATCGGATAAACATGATCTAATATCACTGGCGTCAGGTTCGGAAACGCCATGTTATATTTATGATCTTGATATAATAGAGACACGACTGAAAACACTGCGCGATATATTTCCTTTGGGCGTGGCCGTCAGTTTCGCGGTAAAGTCGAACCCCCACCCTTCGTTATTGTTTTTTCTTAACCGATTGGGAGTTCATTTCGATACCAGCTCCATTGGTGAAGTCCGAGCGGCCTTGGACAGCGGCATCGATGCAGAAAGAATTTCTTTTTCAGGGCCGGCGAAAAGACATGCAGAAATTTTAGAATTTGTAGGCTTGCGGCGCGGGACCTTAGTAATTGAATCGATCGAGGAAGCCATTCTTGCCGGGGCTACTGCCGTGGAACTTGGATTTTCCCAGCGGGTCTTGGTAAGGCTTTCGCCGGCTTGGATCCCGCCTCGTTTCGGGGCTCCTATGGCTGGGCGTGCGAGTCAGTTCGGGTTCGACGAGGAAACCTTGAACGAATCTATCGCGAGACTTGAGGCCATTGCCGGCATCGCAATCGCGGGATTTCACATCCTATCAGGGACGGGATGCCTAGACCACAACGCCCTCTCCGAAACTTTTGATTACAACATTGCTCTCGCCTCAAAGGTAGATGATAAACTCAGGACGCCGAGTAGTCATGTGGTCTTGGGCGCTGGTTTCGGTATCCCCTACGGTCCCGACGACATGGAAGTGGATCTCACCGCTGTCGGCGAAAGATTCTCGGCTTCTATTGAAAAGCATTTTCATCGTCGGTCCATCCCTCGACTTTCGTTAGAAATGGGTAGGTGGCTAGTCGGCCCGGCCGGATGGTTTTTAACCCGTGTTGTGTCGCAAAAAGAAAGCCGGGGAGTTTCATTTCGAATCTGCGACGGCGGCTTTAACAATCACTTAGCTGCTGCAGGAATGCTCGGATCGGTTCTACGGAGGAATTGGCAGATAGAAAATCTGTCAAATCCTTCGGGCGAGGCGAAGACGGTTACATTAGCTGGTCCGCTATGCACCAGTTTTGACCTCCTTGCGCGGCAAATTGACCTCCCCGAAGTGCGTGTCGGTGACGTCCTTGCGATCAAAAACTCGGGCGCATACGGCCTGACGGCGAGTCCAGTTCATTTCATAAGCCATCCGAAGCCGCGAGAAAGATTTATCGGCGGGAAAATTCCCTCAAGGTTAGGAGGACTTTGTGAGACAAGCTAGCGGCGTTGAGGGAAGTTGGCAAAAGTTCCTGCAGCAAGTTGGAACCAAAGGTGCGCATCCCGCTCTGTTCACGGAGAACGAAACTGTCACCTTCGCAGAACTTCGAAAGCTTGCTCTTGCATATGCTGGTTTCTTAAGAAGACAAAAAATACCAGCAGGTTCTCGATGCGCTTTCTGGTGTGAGAACTCGATCAGGATGGCCGCCGCGATCCTCGGATCGTGGGCTCAAGGCTGTGTGGTGTCTCTTATCAACCCGGGAGCGACTGCGACTACCGCAGCGAAGTGCTGCGATCTTATAGAAGCGTCAATCCTGTTTTATGACGACGATCAATTCGCGTCGGAAAATATCTTTAATACCGGCATGGTGCAGCTTTCAGCCATCAAGGAGAGCGGGGGGGCCGATGAAGAACCTCTCGTTACCACTACCACGCATCCTGGATCGATTATTTTTACCTCAGGGTCGACCGGGAATCCTAAAGGAGTATGTCAATCTCACAACAATCTTATCGTCTGCAGTGAAAATATAGGCCGCCTTTTCGAGCTGTCCTCCCGAGACCGAATTCATTGCCCGGTCTCGTGGGCGTTCGATTACGGGTGGGGTCAATTCCACCTATGTGCGCTGCAAGGAATCCCACTTGTTTTGTCGAAACGCGGTGATGTTAACTCATTCTGGGCGGCCCTTGAGCAGCACGCACCTTCCGTAATTGCCGGAGTGCCGAGCCTTTATGCGATGATCGCTGCGCTTAAAGCCAGAGACGGCGCGTCTGCAGAGGCGGTGAGGCTTCTTACGTCGTCCGGCTCCGATTTTCCTCAGGAGACGATCAACGGCACACGGCAAAAGTTTCCGAACGCCGCAGTTGCCCTTAACTATGGGCTCACAGAGACATACCGGTCGACGTGCCTTCCCCCGGCACTCCTTGAGGAGCTTCCAAGCTCCGTGGGCTTTGCTGTTCCCGGCGTACAAATTGACATCGTCGATGAACATGGAAATCTCGCCGCCGCCGGGATGACGGGCGAAATTGTCCACAGTGGTCTCGGCGTCTTCGATCGATACTGGGCGTCAGACCAAACTGCTGAAAAGAAACGCCCCTTTGGAGGGGCCGGGCAACTCGCTGTTTTTACAGGAGACATTGGCTACAAAGGTGCGAGAGGCGAGCTCTATCTCAGTGGCCGCCGTGACCGCATGATCAAGTCTGCAGACGTCATTGTCCAGCCTGAGGTAATAGAAAGAGCGGTAGCCGCAACAGGTATGGTCACCGCGGTAGGCGTCTTTTGCAGGCCTGACCGTTTGATGGGGCAGAAAGTTGAGGCTGCTGTAGTTATGAAGCCTGGTCACGGGGATGAGAGTCTTAGGAGGCTTCAACAATTCATCACAGATCAGCTTGGCCGGCTTCACGCGCCCAGAGCTTGGCATTTGTTAACTGAAATGCCTCTGTTGCCAAACATGAAGGTCGACCACGTGGCCTTGCGGCACCTGTTCGTACCTCAGAAAGATTCAAGTCTGACAAGATAGGTTGGCTGCCAACGATTCTTACGGAAACGTCGCCGATGGGTTAGACGGCTGTCGACACTTCGAAATCAGGTGGCCCTTCTCCTGGGCGGAAGGGAGGCTGTCGATGACGGCGCAAAGCAGACGGGTGTTACCTCAGCAAAGGTCAGCGTTTCGCGACTATCCAGCCGCTGTTCAACTCCGCTCGTTCAGCTCGTCAGCTACGGCCTCGATCACTTCCATTTCTTTTGCATCCAAAGGTGCCTGCGTTGTCAGAATATATGCAGCTAGATATTCGAGTTTGCGATCGGATTCCTTTCGGTCGACTGGCCTGTGCATGACGATCGATAGTCGTGCTGCCTCATCTTCCTTCGAAGCAGCAGCCAAAGCCCCAGCATAAATCACAGGGCTTACACGTTCGACCGCTCGCTTTTCGTCCCACTCCCTCACGGTCTCCGCCGTCGCCTTCTGAGCCGCAATGTGGCGCTCCATCTT
>Ga0099826_10000399_pt1 | contig 20414 bp, 6 predicted proteins | sample Mtrugardesep15_FD_76830 | JGI IMG/M metagenome (GOLD analysis project Ga0099826, IMG submission 76830) | Root nodule microbial communities of legume samples collected from California, USA - M. trunc garden sep15 | ecosystem: Host-associated > Plants > Roots > Nodule | place: USA: California... | reverse complement strand
TTTGCCTCAGGCACCAAGAAAGTAAAACAGAATCCCAAAATGTTAACAACACCTAACAAAATCAATGAGTTTCTCACACCAATACCAGCAGGGTACCCTGCATCAGCTTTCTTGGGATCTTGATTCTGTGCCAAATATAAAAACCCGAACGCGCCAACCATCGCTCCAAGCTTCCCTGTCGCGGAGGATATTCCGTGACATGTCGACCTAAACCTAGCCGGGAAAATCTCGGCAGGCACAACAAATGTGGTTGCATTAGGCCCGAAATTCGCGAAGAAGAAAGTTAAGGAATAAAGCACAACAAACCCGATTCGGTTCTCTTTATGTGTCCAATGATCATAAGGAATAGCAAGTGCAAACATAAACACTGTCATGAAGAAAAATCCCATTAACTGAATAGTGAACCTTCCAATTCTATCAATGAATGCAACTGTGAACCAGTAACCAGGAACTGTACTGCATAATGCAATAAGTGTTTGTGCCCTAGCGATTCTATAAACCTCTTCAAGTGCATTCATCGTCTTTGCAGACGGAATCCAACCAATTGCACTGAAGATATCCTTTTGGAAAAGATTCTGACTGTAAAATGCAATATCAAGCAAAAACCATGTGGACGCTGTTCCAAGCAGATGCAAACCGTGACGTGACATAAACTCTTTCGAAAAAAGTCCAAATTGTTTCTTCTCTTCAACAGCCTCAACTTTTTTAGGTTCAGCTTGAATTTCCATGTTCATAACCTTAGACATATCTGCTGCAACTTGTTCCATATTCTTTGCAACAAGTGCGGTGTAACGCGCAGTTTCAGGCATCTTAGATCTTGAATAATAAGTCATTGCAGCTGGAATTGCTCCAAACATTAAGATTATCCTCCAAACATAATCGGCTTGCGGAACAGTTGAACCTAAAGGATCAACCATGTAAGCTGGTGCATCGAATTTCGATTTAAATGCAATTGAAACCAGGATAGCAAATACACCTCCTGCTAAAATTCCAAAACCCTGCATAGCAAAAACTGCAGCTATAAACGCACCACGTGTCTTTTTGTTCGAGTATTCAGACATAATTGTTGCAGAAAGTGGATAATCTCCACCAATACCAAAACCAAGCCAGAATCTAAAGAAGCAAAGAGTTCCCAACACTGTTTTTGGTTCATGTCCAAATGAAAGACCCGAAGCTATGGAACAAACAACCATAAGAGCTAGAGTCATGCCATAGACTTTTTTACGGCCTAGTTTGTCACCGAGCCAGCCGAAGAAGAGTTGTCCAGAAAGTGTCCCAACAAAAGCGACGCCATTAACTGCTGCTGCAACGTTTGGTGGCAATGTTCCTGGCTTTTCAGCTCCATCAACATGGTAGTAAATGCGACCAAGTAGCTTTGTGACAAGGGATATGCAGAATAGATCGTATGCATCGGTGAAGAAGCCCATTCCAGCTATGACGATTGCTGTGAAATGGTACCATTGTGTTTTTGCTACATCTAGTGCATTTAGCACCTGGAGATTCTCCTCAGCCATGCCTTAATGTTCTTGCTTCGCTTTCTCGCTATTGAAATGGTTTATACTTCTCTGCAAAATCAGGAAATGCAAAATGAAACTATTCTCTTATGCTAACTTGTCTTGAATCAGTAACAAAAACACAAATATACAGACTATTAAAACTGCGAATCTCAATTTTTAGTCTGTCACAAAAGATCCGGGACAACTTAGTCTCTAAGACTCGATGAGCAGACATCAGTTTTTTCCGGGGGGGGGACTAAGATCAGTTTTACAAACAAAAGATGTGTGAAATATATTTCCTAGTGCCTCTAAATAATGATATTCCCCTCTTAAAAACAAATTACGTCATTTTTATAAACAAAAGATCATTGAATCCATGCTAACATGCGCAACGTGCATATCAATTCAGAAATTCTCAAGCCGAGTCATCCAATTTTTTCTCCCTTTTATGAATACCAAAAGGTGTATGCCATATTTTAATTAATGAATCTAATACATATATACATTATGATAAAACTGACATGAATCACAAATGCAGTGCAAATTAATATTAAATGTAATACATGTTGATGTTGAGATGGATAATACATTTGGAGGAACGCAATGGATGATCAATTAACCAAGTCATAGTGACATGATGCATCCATGCATGGGATTAGACATGAGAAGGAAAGCAAAAATCAACATAGACATATGTAATATGGTACAAAGAAAGAGAGAGAGGTAGAAGCTGAGAATGCAAGATTGTTACCTGAAGATAATTAACACACAAGTTGGAAAGAAAAAGATGAATAAAAGGATTTGGCTTTGGTGCAAAAAACTGAAAGGCAGTGGAAAATGATATATAGGCAAAAGAAGAGATTACATAGGTAGATGAAAATGACAGTTACCGCAAGTGCAAATATTCGAGAAGAATATGCTTCTGCCCCCAATTATTCTCCTAATATTTTTTTTTTTCACAGACTTAATCCAGGGCATCAAACCTCAACACTGACTCCAACTTCGAAGAAGGAATTATTCTCTTATTTGTGTGTGCTCTACTCTAACATACGTGGCTGATTATTGTTTTTATAGCTACTATCATTAATTGCTTAAAAGTGTTCATGTCAAAATTTGTATTATGGAGCTTATTGAACACCTTCTTACTACACCGAAAACATATTTTAATGAATTAAATTAAAAATCAATGCAATTAAATTCAATTAATTCTTTTTTTATTTGAAAAGTAAATATAAAAGGTCATCTTTAAATAGGCAATAACGCATCCATCACTAATCATGTTGTATAACATGTTCAGGTATACTTGCCTTGCCTGGGCAAAAGGCAATTATTTCATAACCACTAATTCCTTTTTTGTTTTGTTTTTTAATTTGTGGTACAAACTAATTCCTCATTTCTATATATACTAATATAGTTTTATGCATTTTTCACTAAGCATTACTTCATTTATGTCATTATAAGAGGAACACTATTCTTGCAAGGATCACAAACAAGTAGGATGGTGATGGGTTAGTCATACCAATTGGAGTCATGTCGTCGTCGTTGTTATTATTATTATTATTATTATTATTATTATTATTATTATTATTATTATTATTATTATTATTTTTAACTCGAATTTACTAATAATATCAGTTTCAATTTTTTTTCTTCTGCATATTCAAATTCAAAATTACATTGTTAAATTAGTATATTGAAGAAATGAATGCATTTGTTGTTGTTAAGAGAGACTTAAAACATTGTAGTCTTTGTGCTTTTAGCCAAAGTTAAAATCTTACAATGTATTTTTTTTATATACATTTTGTTAGATCCATTATTTTAGATCCACATTTCCAACACATATTTCTGTTTTTAGGATTCAAATTTTTAGATCCATTTACTAATTGTATATTTAGATCAGTTTTTTGATTCATACGTAATATCAATCGAATAATTATATTTTTTAGATTAATTTTATTAGTTACTTATTTCCATACACATAATAATACTTATTTTTATAAGAATTTTTTTAGGTGAGTTAGGTTATATGACTCATCATAACAGACATCAAGGCGAGTTCGACAACCTTCATTGTCTACTATTCATTGTGTAATTTTAACAAAAACAGGTTGATGATTCTTAAATGATTTTAAAAAGCTTTCAAAGAAAGCTAATAATTTTTAGAACTGGATTAAAAGTTAATTTCATTAAAAAGTATATTATAAATAAACTCATAATTATTTTATTATCTGTTGTAATATATTATGGGTTTTTTTAGTAAATATTATGAGTTTTTTCTATTATGTGTAAATTTGCACATGTTAAGAAATTCAAAAAAATAAGTTTGCATTGTAACTTGTGCATTTAATATTAAATATGTATCTTTTTTGTAAATAATTGTTGTTTTTCAATAAAAAATTTCTAATTTTAGTTGCTTTAACATGTATAATATTGCAGACAAATTATTATTACGTATATTAATGGTTCAACATCAATTAATTTCATTAATTGATTTTTTTAATTTCAATTAAAATAGCAATACATTTATACATTGTTCCTCAAATAATGGTTCAACATCATACTAGGCTAACAGCAACTATACAATTAAGATTGACATCACATTATCACCCCAAAATCTTAGGTATTAGGTATATTTGTCATTTCATTTATATGTTTCTCAACATCTACGCTTGCATCCAATGTGAAACGTTAAGTCACGACTGACACATTAACAGATCTTCCACAAATGTGAAACTCTTGCGTCTATGGTCTGGTGACATAGTCATATGAGGTACAACACGATAAAGAAGGTGAGTTGATGGTGGTTTCATGGAGAGGGGTTTATGTTCCTCTCTTTCATGCAAAAAAAGAAAGAAAAAAAAGTTAGAAAAAGAAATAATATGAAAAAGAAATTTAAAGATGATAGAAATGAAGTAGTTTGTGTTTAGTTCGTGGAAGTATTAGGAATAGAGTGAGTTATTGGTAGTTTTATTAGTTAGTTGAAGGAGTTGGAGATTTATGAGTAATTATTTCACCAAAAAATATACTGCACTAAAAAATGTCTAATAGCTTAAACTTTGTCAACTCAACATAACATATATCCATTTTTTCATTGTCAGATCCAACCAATTACCAAAGGTGAAGGAAGGTATTTGAAATAGTATAAGCTGGAAACAAAAATTGCATGAAAGGGAACGACCGCCAAAAACAAAAAAAAAAAGTTCATCATAATGTTTAGAGTTCTGACGGATCCTACAATGGATTAGACCATCTCATTTGACTAAGAGAAACCCCATAAGTGGTATTGACACCACATCTTCACTTAAAACCTTAAGACATTAGGTATATATTTATCATCTCACGTATATGTTGTCAATATATACTCTTGATCAAATGTAGAATTTTAATTCACCAATGACACACATTAACATCTCTCGCTTAAGTGTGAGATTGTATGTGTTAGTGATATGGTGAGATAGAAAAATAAGGTCAGAGGCACAACATGGTAAAAAAGATGTGGGTTGGTAGCGGTTTCATAGAAGGATATTTTGTTCTTTTCTTTCATGAGAAGAGTGAAAGTAAAGTATAAAAAAATGGAAAAGAAATTTGAACTTGAGACAAATGATAGGGGAAAAAGTAAGGAATGTGTTTTTTATCCGTTAGAGTGTAGATAATAGAGTTAGATGTTGGTGATTTTATGGATTTATTGAAGGAGTTGAAGATTATTGAGTAAATATGCAACCAAAATATTAAACTCATTAAAAAATACCGCATCAATTTAAAATGTCTAATTAACATATATTTTGCTAACTCAAAAAAACACGTATACATTTTTTCATTGACAAATCTCATCAAAGACCAAAAGTGAAGGAATTTGAAATAATATAGGTTGAATATTTTTTTTTGAATGAAATCTAATGACTTTTAAAAATTATAATTTAAGGTAAAAAAAATTAAACAAATGACATCCAAAAACTAATAAAACAAATTATGACAATGATGGGACTTCTATTCGGAGTTCCAAAGGAGTTAAAAATGGGTTGCATAAGCAAATCAGGTTAACAGAAACCACACAAGTGAGATTGAACTCAAATTTTCATCCTAAGTCTTAAAGTTTTAGATATGGGTCATCAAACTTACATGTTGCTCAACATCTACTCTTGCATACAATATAAAATTTTAAGTCACACTTGACACATTAACATCTCTTCATTAAGTGTCAGACTCTCTGTGTCTGTGATTCACTAGCAATAACCACTCCCGCTCCCCTGCAATGTTGAACCAGGAAATCATACCACATTTGGGCCCTCTGAGGGAGTCAACGCTGGTGTGGATCGACACTTTTGAGAAAGAGTAACCACACAAGTGAGAATGCTACGATATCTTTATACAAAATTTTAAGGCTTAAAAGTATGAGTTTTTTTTTTCTTTCACTTGTTTGTTGTCAACCTTCACTCTTTTATCGAATGTTGACATTTATTACATCATAATAATATCTCCTTTAATATGACAAAATTCTAATCCGTGCACAACATATTATCTCATTATATTCACATCTCCCCATCTGACGAAAACTCGGTCATAAAGGTATCGATTTAGGAGAAATACCAAACCAAATCAGCCGCTACTAATTTTTGTCATGTGTTTCAGATTACTGCCAAAGAACCCTCTCATCATGGATTTAGGTATTTCTTATACCTAATTTAAAATACCTTTGATAAATCTAACATGGTGTAGATACGAATATATTCACGCTCAAGGTTTTATTTGCTTATGCTAATAATTTATATTTTTGTTTTGTATTGAACATGTAATGTGAAAATGATCCTTATTTAGACCTTATTTCAACATCATCCACTCCCTGTTATTAAAGATATGCTTGAAACATTATAAATGATATTAATTCAACCCTTTCGTTTGTACCACCTCTAAAAAAACAATCGTTTCTACAGGTAAAAAAAAAACTTGTTTGTAAATTGTTTCTTAGAAGCAAAATTTATACAACTGGATACTTTCATATCTTCTCTCTATGAAAAGGAAACAATCAAGATCAATGCTAACAATTTTGGAAGCCATGAAAGAATTAATTAACATGACTAAAAAGGCAATGAACAAAAAAACCTCAACTAACAAAGAAACTAACAAATGACTTGATAAGTACTCAAGCTAAGAAGTTGGTCAAGATATTCAGAACCTAAATCTTCCAATACCAACACATTTTGTGAAACAATATTATTCTCCATTTCCCTTTCAACCCTTTTGATCTTTTTGTAATTACTTGCTTTAGATTTTCTTTTCAAAGTGTGTTTCCTCTTGAGTGCCAAAACAGGAGAAGAACCATCTTTTTCCCAAGGCTTGTTATTCTCCATATCTTTCAATGATTCCCTCACAACAACTTCAGGAAAATTCAACACTGCCATTGATCCTCTTGTTGTTAAAGCTGCTTGATCATAAGCTAAAGCTGCTGCTTCAGCTGTATCAAATGTACCAATCCAAACTCTAACACCGTTTCTTGTTGAGTCTCTTATTTCCGCCGCGAATTTTCCCCATGGTCTTCTTCTAACTCCTTTGTATGGCTTTTTAGTTGATGATGATTGTAATAATTGTGTTGAATTGGTTGAAACTTCTTGTGATTCATTGCTGACTTGAGAGTTTAAAGTGCTGGAATTGGAATCAGAAGTTGATGATTCTTTGAGTATTTGTGCATTTTGGTTTAAGGGAAGAGTTTTGTTTTTGTCTTCATTGAAGCTAAAGAAATCTTCCCATGAAATGGATTCTAAAAAAGATGAGGAATTTGAAAATGAAGTGTTAAGGTTTTGATATTGGAAGAATGAAGAATCAAAATCCATGTCTTGTGTGAATGAAAAAAATTAGACACCAAATTAAAGTGCTTTGTATTGTTTATTTTTCTTAACTACTTTCTTTCTGTGTGTTTGGCTCCTTTATATACCACCAATTTTGAAAAAGTGAAACATAAGGACCAAACATTAACAGATAAATCAAACGATTTAGAAAAAAAAAATTATGTGATGTTGAACGATTTTGGTCAAACGGGGTGTCTTTAGATATCTATTTTTTATTAGTGTTGAATTACACTTTTGAAGGTTGAATTGAACATAACCAAAATGCAGGAGTCATTCATGAATATATAAATTTTCTTACGGTTCATTCATGAATACCTAAGTTGCATATTCATCAGCCTTTAAATATAATTTCTATTTGAAAATAAAGGGTGCTACAAGTAACTATTGAAAGATGGGAGGTGAACCTAGTTGAGTGTTTGATCACACATATAAAAAGATTCTTCTTAAAATATTCAATTAGTTATTTTTATCATTTTTCACTTTATTATTAAAATAATATTTCTTTATGTGTGTGATCAAACACTTTTTATTTAGTCCCGTGACCATATTAGAATTTCTCGCGAGTTGAGATGTCAATTTTTTTCATGATATTTTTTCTAGTACAATTTTCTTCATGATATGCCTCCACACTTCAAAAGAAAAAAATTAATCAAGATTGAAACTCATATTTTTCTGAATAATTCTTTATGAAATAAAATTTATTAACCATTTGAGTACAAATTGGGGCATTAATTGTCGATCATTTTTTTTTTCCAGCAAATTCATTGTCGATCATAACTTCACAAGAATGACACATTTTTTTATGGTAAAAGTAGTCTTACAAAGCAACTTTGTATCATTTAAACCTACTAAAGTTGGTATGATGGTGTTCACTTATAATTTATGAGTGTGTTCGTCCTCAAGATCATAAGTTAGATTCACCTTGATACCAATTTAGGTAGGCTAGTTTAACTTCTAAAAAAAAACTTTGTATCATTCTTTCTTGGCGTGTGTAACAAAATAGAATAGCTTTCTTTTACATTACATTTTTTCAAATGGTAATATTGAAATATGGGTTGTGTTTTCTATCAGGTCGCATATTCTTGTTGAATTCAATGTTTATAGTTTATATAGCAATCAGAACGGCCATATTCAACCTATTAATACGTGGTATGTGAGACTAGGCGCATAATATTTATCATTTTAACAAAAAAAGAAAAGAGTTGCTTAAAAAAAAGAGTTAATTATATTTTTCTTATAATCATACCCATTTATTTTTTTCTTAACAAAATATCAATTATTCTCCTTCAAAAAAATATCAGTTATTCTTTTGTGTGAAATTCAAATATGATATCAGAAAGTTACGAATGTGTAACCAAATATAATTCTAGAAAGAACATAAAAGGTATATTTTTTTATAGGGTTTGGCAAATAGGGGCTGAGAATGTCAAAATTGGGGTTGAGATAACAAAGTCATAAAGGTTTGAAAGCAAGTTTGTTTATAAAGAAAAATACGAGCAAATTTGATGGTTGGACTTTTTTTAATCAAAAGTTGATGGATAGATCGATAATGATGATATATATTAACCTATTTCACTCCCTTGTGTGAAAACGGTTATATAATCCAGTACTTTAAATATTTATTTTACCACTCATTTTATTGTTACTATTTTTTTTTAACAAGTTAAAATGAGATATATTACGAACTTTAAAGTATCCTTAATAGCACAAAGTCTGTAGGACTTCAAAAGTATACAAGCGATTAAGTCATAAAGAAGCAAAAATACAACAAATTAGTCAATGCCCAGACAGACAAACGGGCATGACCACCACAAATGAAAACTTAGACGAATATTAATATTAGTAGTCTTCATCCACCAAAAGGAATGTAGCTTCACTTTATCTAGCAAGTGAAGGATAGGACTTTCAATGTTCTTAAATATTTGGTTGTTCCTTTCATTCCACAAAACCCAAACGAAACAAAGCCAAACATGCGGCAAAAAGGAACGACGAACTCTCAAACCACCTGAAGAATAAGTTAACTGAATAGCATGTTTATGAAGATGAGACGGATCGGTCGCAGAAATGTCAAGCCAAGACCGTGCAAGGCCCCACAGAGAAGCGAAGCAAGGACAAGACAAAAACAGATGATGATCAGTCTCTAACCCTCCACACCCAGTCACACATAATTGATTATCGTGAGAAATAATGTTGCCCACCATCATATTATCCTTCGTCGGTAACCTGTTCCAAAGGAGTCTCCAGGCCAAAATCAAAACCTTCAAGCGAACCTGTTTATGCCAAATTAAATATGTAATAACATCATAGCTTGTGGCCTCCTGGCTAGTGAGCATCTTGTACACACCCTTGACCGAGTAACCGCCAATAAGATCAACCTGCCAATGCTACTAATTTGTAGAATTATACTGCAAAGAAATATCGTAAAGTAAAATCATACACTCCTGTAACAAATCTTCATCTCATGCCAATAGCCGACGACGCCACTGCCAAGACTCCCCACCTTCCTCCCAACCTAAATCATACATTGTCGTCACCGAAATTGACTTATTCACAGCTAAGTTGAAAAAGCGGCTATACCACACACAGGGAAGAATCTTCCGACCATGGATCCGTCCATATATTGACAATTAATTTTTCTTAAAGATAAAATAAAAATTAAACTCAACAATGACCAACAGATAATATATTGGGCTATTTATTAAAAAAAAAATTATTTTATTCTATAATTCCAGTTAAAAAACCAAATGAAATATCTTTAGTTAAAAATTTAACCAAAGACTAATATCACAGTAAGATACTGAAAATTTTGCCTCTAAAAAACATATAACTAAAATTTTATGTTTCGTAAACTAAAATCTTTCTAACGTGTCATACGTACCTAGCCTTTACGTTGTTGGGCACGTGACGTGGGGCACACTGGCGGCTGATGTAACATGTCCTACCTCTATATTATGAGTAAATGAAATATGTCTATATAGTCACATAAATGGAGCAAAATAATTGATAAATAATTTAATCAAATCATTTAATTATTTCTTTTTATTTTAATTTTATTTATTTATACGTGTGTTTAACCTATATTATTAGGAAAAACTTTCCCAACCAATCAATTTTTTATGTTGAAATTTGACAATACGGATAAAAAAGATGTGCAGGGAGAACAAGAGCAATATTAACATAACTTATTTTAGGGGAGCAATATTTATATAATTATACGGCACATAAAATCCTACAATATAAAATAATCAATCAGATCACAGTCCTCGTAACTTTAATTCATAAATAGGGATATTACATAATATATGCAGAGTCAGAATTCGAACCCCTAACACCAAATTTATTCACTTAAAAAAAGCTGAATTTCTAGTCACTAAACTATTTGACAAAAAAATAATTTGAGCATAAATTAAATATAGGATGAGAGCTTAAAATTTCATTCAACAAATGAATCAATCAGTTTTTGGGAGCTTAGCTTAGTTAATATGGACATTGTATAATATATGCAGGGGGTCGAGGTTCGAACTCCGAATATCTCACTTATTCACCTTAAAAATGTGAATTTTTAACAAATAGACTATCGACCGAAAACAACACGAGTCAATCAATCGATCAAATCCCAGAGAAATACCTCCTCAAGGACAAACCTAACTTGGAAAATTTGAGCACACTCATACAAATGATTTGTTTATAAAGAGAAAATGGATTAATAATGTTGAATGATGTGACTTTTTTTTTCTTTTTTCATTGTTGTGTGTCTCCAAATAATTTTATTTGTAATCATGTCTATGTAAGACTAATTCTTAATCATCTGTCTGTTCTTCTATCGAGTTTCATTCAACTAAGACTATTCAAATAAAAGTAGAAAAATGTTTGTTTTGTTACCCAAGAGATGTGTGTGTTTATATATATATATATGTGTGTGTGTGTGTGTGTGGGGTAAATTAATGTGATAGAAAGAGAAAAATTAAAAAAAAAAATGAGATGTTGAATGAGTGTGAGAAAAAAATGAATTAGGTGTCTAAATATCATTTGTGAGAAAATTATCATAATTAGCCCAAGTTCGTCAAGAATAAGAATGCCATGACAATAGTGATTTTCATTGAACTCCCTATGCTCTTGTGAAAGCCAGAAACGATGAAAAATTCGTTTAATATGAAGTAATTAGAGAGTAATAACAAAATACAACTCATTAATATTTGTAGCAGTGATACTTTTGATCAAAGGGTATAAGAAGTCCAACATATATGATTATGTTCAATTGATTCACTTTCTCAAATTGTTACTAATGTCGACGCATTAGTTTTCATAGGATATAACTATAACACAAACAAAGGAGAGAGAATGAATAATATGCTTAAAAAGTATTGAATGCTTAAAAAGTATTGAATGTGTCTATTGAGACATGACTTTAATTACAACACCTATGTTGCAACAAAAGAAGACTGGTAATTAGATTTTAGAGCATGTGACATACATTTTGTTAATAGAAGTCAAATACTAGTTGACTTTCTTTAACAAATATAAAGGATCTCTGCTCATTTTTATACGAGTCTTGTTTCTACATTTCACTCAACTTAAAAATATAAATTTCTAATAAACACCTCATACCTCTAACTTAGTACCTTTGTAAAATTTATTAAATGAAGAGCACAAATGACTCAAGATTCTTACATTTTATCAATTATTAAATAATTATTTGCCATATCATGAGTCAATCCATTTGCCAAATTGCAATGATGATGTGTCAATCTATTTGCCATATCATGAGTTAACACATCCCATTTATACCACTCATATAGTAGAAGAAAGTGAGGGTGAATACCTTTGTTTTGAGGTTATGAGGACAAAAACGATATATATGAAAGCTTATATTAATTGAAACCTTTCAACAATAGTTGTATGTGAAATGTTTCTTAGAAGCAAAATTTATACAATTGAATACTCTCCTATATCTTCTCTCTTCATTGATTAACATCCAAGGGATGAAACCAACAAAGGGAATGAAAGGGAAAGAATCATGAACGAATTAATTAACATGAACAAAAATAGTAATGGACAAAACTCAACTAAATAGGAAACTAGAAAAAGTCTTGAGAAGAAGAAGTCAAGCTAAGAAGTTGGTCCAAATATTCAGAACCCAAATCTTCCAACACCAACACATTTTGTGAAACAATGTTATTATTCTCCATTTTCCTTTCTACCGTTTTGGTCTTTTTGCAATTACTTGCTTTAGACTTTCTTTTCAAAGTGTGTTTCCTCTTGAGTGCCAAAACGGGTGAAGAACCATCTTTTTCCCAAGACTTGTTAATCACCATATCTTTCAATGATTCTCTCACAACATGTTCAGGAAAATTCAACACTGCCATTGATCCTCTTGTTGTTAAAGCTGCTTGATCATAAGCTAAAGCTGCTGCTTCAGCTGTATCAAATGTACCAATCCAAACTCTAACACCATTTCTAGTTGAGTCTCTTATTTCGGCCGCGAATTTTCCCCAAGGTCTTCTCCTAACTCCTCTATATGGCCTCTTAGGTGATGATGATTGTACCAATGGAGTTGAATTGGATGAAACTTCTTGTGATTCCGTGCTGACTTGAGAGTTTGAAGTGTTCGAGTTGGAATCAGAGGTTGATGATTCTTTGAATGCTTGTGTGTTTTGGTCAGTGAAATTCATGGGAAAGGTGTTATTGTTAATGTTGTTGTCTTCATTGAAGAAAAAAAAGTCGTCCAATGAAAAGGATTCTAAAAAAGAAGAGGAATTTTCAAATGAAGTGTTAAGGTTTTGGTATTGGAATTGGAAGAATGAAGAATCAAAATCCATGTCTTGTGGGACTAAAAAAGTGGACACAATATTTTAAGTGTTATGTTTTTCTTAACTACTTTATGATTTGGGGTGTTTGGCTCCTTTATATACTCATTGATAAAAGAAAACATAACGGCCAAATAGATAAAGAAAAAATGATTAAATTAGTTATAATAAAGTGATGTTGAAAGATTCTGGTCAAGGGGGGATGTGTTTGGATATCTATTTTTTTTTATTAGTATGGAACTACACTTATCAAAGGGTGAAAAAAAATGGGCACGTGAGTCAAAGAAACATAAAAGAAACGTGGGCAACTCAACTATTAGAAGGTTCGAAATCAAAGGGTTGGCCATTACTCCAATGCTACTTCCTCCATTCAATCATGAGAAATGATAATTTGAAATTTAATTTTTGATGTCATATACAATGTTCTTTGTTATTTTTTGTATTTTCAAGAGATATCGTATATATTTACCGATAAATCATTCTGTGATGTCTTTTTTTAAGGATGATTCTTAGACGGTTTTTACTATTATATATTTTATATATGATTTGATTATATGAACATGTAATGTCTTTTCTTAAGGATGATTTTTAGACGGTTTTTACTATTATATATTTTATATATGATTTGATTATATGAACGTGAATTTTTTTTTTTATAAAACATAATGTTAATTTTAATTCTAAATATGTTTTACGTTGTTAATGCATAAAAATTATGCATTTTTAAAAGAAAAATGTTTTTTTAAGGGAAAAGAAAAATGTTATTTTGTGTCTAAGAGCATAAATTAAAAAATTAAATATGGAAGTATTTTTTCTTCTTCAAAATTATGTATTAAATATCCTAAAAATCTGTTTTAAAATTTGTGCCCTTAACATTATCCTTAAATTATGCAACTATTATATTTGAGTTATTCATATTTTAATTTTTCAACATCTATTTAACACATCATTTTATAACTATCTCTCTTTGTATAACATTATTTTTTGTTATCTATTTTTAAATTAAAAATGTATATATAAATTGACGTAGACATCAAAATTAAATTGATCAATATTATGTGACATTTGTACCTTAATCGTGCACATGTGGAGTCGAGATGTACACCGATCCCAAACATTTTCCTAAACTAAATCGCATAATCAAGACATTTTTTTGGGACAAAATAATCAAGACACTGTTGTGTCTGCGTGTGTCACTATCAAAAAGTCGCTTACAAGTTTTGTCTTGCCCGTTCTCTCTTAAACACTAGAGTGAGTGAGTGTTGGCCAGTGATTTGGCACTTTCAACCACTTGATAAACTCAATACCATGGTGTTATTTAGTTCATGAATAACCTGCAAATTATTTGATTTCAAGCCATATATACAATAATATTTAATCAAACTTCAAATTATCAGAATATCATTTTCATCTTAAAATTGAAGAGTTAAAATAAAGATAAATGATATTTGTACAACTATTTTGTAATATTTTTTATGACAACTTTCTTTATTATATTTACATTATGTATTTACTTTCTCTCTATTGTTTTGGTTTTTACTCCACCCGTCCTTGTATCTAAGCACCTTTTGCATTTTTTACATTTCTTAAGAAAATAAGTTAGTACAATTAATGTGTTTATTTTGTGTGTTAATATTACCATTGTTTGTATGTGTATTAAATTTGACTTTTCATATTTCAAGACAAGTTAATAGTATTAATTAGGGGTATGCTTAGAAAAATAATAATAAATGCATATATTAATTTGAAAAGATGCTTATATTTAGATACAAATTTTTAGTGAAAAAGGTGTTTAGATATAAGGACGGAGGGAGTATATCAATAACTCATTTGCTCTGTAAATTTATGGTTGTCATAAAAATTGTCATCCAAATAGTTGTTTCAAATAACACAACTTTAAAACAAAATATACTTATAAACTAGGCTTAATTACATGTTTGACCTCTTATGTTTATTTTATGTTTTAAGTCGGTCCCTTAAGTTTTAAAAGTTTTAAGTTGGTCTTTTACGTTTTAAAAGTTTCAAGTTGATCCAAAACATTACTCACGTTGAAATAAGTTAGTCCATTTCGTGACATGATATTATGTTTCATAAAACAAACAAAAAATTACAAAAATGTTTTAAAATTGATTTTCTAAATAAGTTAAATTTCATCATCCATATTGTTAACCAAATCTTCAAACAGTTAAGTGATGAAAGAGGCTAACTTATTATAATATGAAGAACATTTTGAACCAACTTAAAACTTTTAAAACTTAAATGACCAATTCAAAACTTTTAAAACATTATAAACTAACTTGAAAATTGCTAACTTATACCATTAAGACACAAGTTAAAAAACTAAAGATAAAAACCTTTTTTTAAAACTTGTGTATTCAATAATTTAAAAATTTAATAATTATATTTTCAATAAATATAGAAGACCAAACACACAATTTAGATGCAAACAAGATTTGCATAGATAAATTTTCCCCATATAGTACTACTACCCGTTACCTGTTACCCGTTACATCAGCCGCCGGTGTGTCCCACTAACTTAAAGGGAATTATGAATGACATGATAACTGATTTTGCTTACAAAAGCAAAAACCACACTATAAAAAAATGACATGATATACCTATAGAAATATAAAATAATTTTTTAATCTATATATCATCAAATTCTGATATTAGTCTTTAATTATAGTTAATTAATATAGTTTCTTTAACTGGAATAATAGAATATTATGTTTTCTTTTCAAAGAGCACTTTCTACTTTCTGTTAATCATTGTTGAATTTTATTTTTATTGACTTCAAGAAATTAAAAGTTGTCACAACATAACAATTTAGTGAGTTAATCAATACTTCGTAACTATTTAAAGTACTGAATCATTTAACCATTTTCACACCCAATGGAGTGAAATGGGTAAATACATAGTATTATCAAATAGTATTGATTTTAAAAAATCTAACTATCAAATTTCCTTATATTTTCTAACATATTTGCACATCAATCTTCTCAAAACTATATTTAAATAATTGTTTTTAACGAAAAGCACACGATTGCTGTGAATAATTTAAGGTACGACACTCAACTTGCAATAAAGCATCCTCCACTTGCATGATAGTATAATATTAAAATATTCGCAACTTGTTATTAAAAAAGATTAAGATACATGCATCTCCATATTCACGACAACTTATATCCAACCACAAACATATTGACATTTGCTTTGGTGTGATAAGTAGTGAAAATTGTTCATTTATTAGCTTAAGACAAAAATGATCAGGTTGGTCCATTCAGATTGTCTATATTCAATTTCAAAGTTCAAAGTCAAGGGGAATAACTTATAGGAGCCTTTGTTGAAGAGTGTAGTAAATCTCTTCCGTTAGTTTCAGAAAGAGAGATGAGGAGAAACAAAAATGACGTCCGAAATGAGCTTCTAGATTCTCCCTTCCTATCATTATAAATCACATACTACATGTCACCAAGAGTATAGTTCAGTTGACATAGACAATAGATTGATGTTTAAACTTTAAACACCTCATTTATTTACTTAAAAGGTGAATTTTAAACATTAAACTACTTGACAAAAACTAATAAAGAGAACACTAATATTCCTTTAAAAAAAGAGACACTAATTTTAAAAAATTAATTGTAAAATATTTTTCATTATTATACAAAGTGAAAGATTTTGGTATCGAATATATTCCCTTTGTCCTAATTATAAATACATGTTTCAAGTCTTTTTTAAATTATTAAGTACGTTTATTATTATTTTTATTATAATCCTAATTATTATTACTTTGTCATGAAATATGAAAAGTAAATATTAAATACAACTATACACAAAGGTAGTGCTCCATTTGTCACATAATACATGTACATTTGCAACAATAATAGTTCAAAAAATAATGTTACTTTCAATTTTTCAAATTTTAATGTAGTTTTAATTAATTTTTATCAATTATACCCACTAATTAACATTATTTAAATCTTTTTATTTAAAAAAAAGTATTAGTTACATCACTCCCAAATTATTATTTTTCACTTCACACTTATGATTAAAATAAACCAGTAATTAATAAGAATAGTTTAGTTAAATTATAATTAATGTTTCTTTCATTTATCATTTTTTTTAAGATGGGTGAAATTGTCATATGTGATATTTATTGTGGGACGACTAAAGTTATAATATTCACGTTTATTACACAACCATCTCTATATTTTATTTAAAATTGAGTTTTCTCATCGATTCATTTTTATTTTTGTGTTAGCTGGAGTTTGAGTCCTGAACCTTAAATGTATTATACATTGTTTATACCAATTGAGTTAAGCTCACGAGGACATCAATCATTTTGTTTAAGGTTTTATACTTCATACATTCTATATATTGTTTGTACTTAAAAGGCTTTTTCACACAAATTAAGATTTTAAAAATTCTCATTTTCAATGCAAAGATCATAAATATTTTAAGATTATACTCCCTCTGTCTCTTATTATAAGCCCCTCCAAATAAGTTTATGGGTATTAAGAAAAATAGTTGTTAAAATAATTTTGGCAAAAATATGTGTTACTCTTACATATTTATTTCTACAATTACTGATACCATAAGAGAGAAAAATAATTTATGTTTTTGAATGATAAATTAAATAAGGATATTTCATAAAGATATCAATAATGCATGTAATTTATTTTTCAAAAATAATCTTATATTAAAGGACTGAAAAAATGGAAAACATAAGGGACATATAAAGATTAGTCGGAAAGTAAAGATAAATTATATCTTTAGATGACTAAAACACTTGGAAAAATAACAAATATAAGGGTATGTAGTAGGTGGCAGCCACACCTTATTCTAAAAATGTGGAAAGTTTTATACCTATAACAAGTTTTTAATGAAAAGGGGACTTTTACGGTACATTTGTCAATTAAGGTGTATCGGTACTCTTGTTTCAAAAATTTATACTTTAACTATCATTTTTTATGAAAAAAAAAGAGTCATTTGTTGATATTTAAATTTAGAAAATATCATTTTATTGTTTATAAAAATCATACTAATTTTTTTTACATTTTATTGTAAAAAATAATCAAAATTCTCTATTATGAGTAATAAATATTCAAAAAATTTAAATTTTATTGTGTTGACGTTTTTGGTAAATAAGATTTAGTTATTATAATTACAGGTGATAGAAAATAATTTTTTCCTACAAAAAATAACTCATTTAACTATTATTTTAAGGATTTGGTGTACCAATACACTCAAATTTTTGGATGTACCATAGATTTGCCAATATATTATTGTTGTCAAGTATCCACTAATTTTTTCTGTCGAAAAAAATTATCGACTAATTTTAATTATCAATAAATAATCTTTACATAAAAATATTGGATAAGTAATTGCATATGACTCTAATATATTTTTCAAAACAAAATATTCAAGTTTTCATCGTCGGCTCATAATTGATGGGTTGACATATGGAAGATGTCATTTATTTTGGCTTTCACACCGGTTTCCGACCCACTAATGGTGGGTGACTAATCTGGCTCATGTGTAGAGACATGCGCATTGGCTAAGAGTTGTTTCCCTTGAGATTCAAACCCGGTATTCCCCGAGTACGTCCTTGGAAGGAACTCCTTGCTACTGGAGCCCAAACAACTTGGTTAGATGTCATTTATTTTTAAGTTGTTTGGTGATCTATTAGACTGATACATCTTAAATATAGACAAATAGAGAATTTTGAGTTTAAATTCTGACCTCCACACACACAAATATATATATATATATATATATATATATATATAGACACACACACACACATCAACCTCAATTATTAATAAGCGACATCACTATTAATGTTGTTAAATATAAATCTATTTGTAGTCTTCCCTTCAAAAAAAAAAAATCTATTTGTAGATTTATTATACAGGTCTACTTGAATCACTTCAAGCGACAACATCTCATGAATTAATTTAGGCACGCGCACGGCCTATTAGCACACCACAGCGTCAACGACAACAAATATGGGGGTGTGATGCGAATGGTATACCGCTAACATACGTCAAGTGATTTTGGTTCATATAGCTTGCTACACCAGTTTGATGCATCACATCTAGGATGTTAAGCCAGGAAGTCCTTTTTTTAATTTCTTTTAAGCTTTTAAGTATTATCATTCTAGGGTTGGTTCATATAGCTTGCTACACCAGTTTGATGCATCACATCTAGGATGTTAACCCAGGAAATCCTTTTTCTATTTTTCTTTTAAACTTTTGAAATATGTGGGGGATTGTTGTAAATTTTGATTATATTTCAAAAGTTTCAAATATTTTATGTCCCATATTTTCAATTCAGAAATATCGAAAAATATTTTAATAGAAAATTATTATTTTATTTATGATTAATACTAATATTTGACTGTCTAATTCTTTAGGCCACATCATTTTGACTTGACTAAGTCTAAGCTTATATATATATATATATATACTGTGAGAAATGAGTATCTTAAATGAGAATGATGAGAATACATATGAACCTTTAGATCAAACTTAAATGGTCCAAATTAAAAATCATCATTTTAAACAACCCATGGACTCTCCCTAGGCTATCAATTTTCATCTATTCGCTGTTCATCTTCTCCACGTAACTAGCATCATAAAAAGGAAAAAAGAAACACGAAGAAAAGAGCGAGAGAGATGAGTCAGAGAGGAGGTTGCGCAGCCATGATTGAAGGGATGTGGTTGCGCCGCCGTGGGTAGAGAGGGCGACGCGGTGGAAGACGGAGAGGCAGAGGGTAGGATGCAGGAAGAAGAAAAAGCCAAAGGATGCGAGTTACATGGAGAAGATGAATAGTGAATGGTTGATAGCCTAGGGAGAGTCCATTGGTTGTTTAAAATGTTGATTTTTAATCTGGACCATTTATGTTTGATCTAAAGGTTCACATGTATTCTCATCATTCTCATTTAATATACTCATTCTCATATGGAAAGACTTGTTTACGTTTTTCTTTTTGATATTTTAACTTGGGGAGTGTATACTTGCACTTAGACTTTCCATCTTAAAATACTCTTAATGTTTTGGAAGACACCATGTCTCTAAGTAGAGAATTTTGAGTTTAAATTCAGACCCCACACACAGAGATATGTGTGTGATCAATATTTTTTTATAGAGTAAATTACATTCCCCTCCCCTCAAAGATGCTTGAAATACACTCCCCTCCCCTCTTATGTTAAAATATACAATTTCCTCCCTTGAAAAGTAAAATTTACACTCCCCTCCCTTATAAGATG
>Ga0099826_10000398_pt1 | contig 20420 bp, 8 predicted proteins | sample Mtrugardesep15_FD_76830 | JGI IMG/M metagenome (GOLD analysis project Ga0099826, IMG submission 76830) | Root nodule microbial communities of legume samples collected from California, USA - M. trunc garden sep15 | ecosystem: Host-associated > Plants > Roots > Nodule | place: USA: California... | reverse complement strand
TAGAAAGCAAATCATGTCAATCAATTTCAATTCATTAGCATCAGATTTTTGGAAATTTAGGTTTTTTTTTTTTTATGAAATCATGATTATAACCTATGATTATAACAACGTATTTTATCAATGGTTGGCATACACTTATGCATGACACATTTCTGCAACACTTTCTACCATAAGTCCATAACGTTAGATTGGGTTAGATTCAAATAATATTCAATCTACAGGACCCTGGCTTCTATTGGATTTTCTGGAACACTTTCTGCAACTGTTCTACCATAACGTTAGAACAGCAAGAAAAACTTATAATCTTCAACCAAACAGTGCCGGAGAGAGCCGATGGAGGTGCAACAGAGGACGGAGGTGCAGAGGAGGACGGTGTCGGAGAGAGCCGACGGTGGTACATCGGAGGACGGCGTCGGAGATTGACATCTGTTTTCTTCCTTTACTGTGATAAAAAAACCAATTTTTTTTTCTTGAGAACAAACAGTGCCATCTTCCTTTACTGTGATAAAAAAAAAACCAGTTTTTTTTTTAGAACAAACAGTGCCACGTGGTGGATTTTTAGTAATGCAAAGGCATGTGCCTTTCCCGCCACAATGGCACTGAAGCCTCTCCCCTTGTTTAGCATGCTGTAAGGCACAGATCCAAATTTGACAGTTGAAACAAAATCAAAAAATTAAAAAAGAAGATGGTTGTAACTTTATAGTGAATTGGATTACAGAATTGGTGCAAAGAAAATATAAAATCGATCCCTAAAATCTACATTATTGCAACAATTCTAACCCAAAACCTAACCCTAACCCCCAAATCCGTAGAGGGTTCTTCCCTGTCTCTTGAGGGCATAAACCACATCCATAGCAGTAACCGTCTTCCTTCTAGCATGCTCTGTGTAAGTCACAGCATCCCTAATCACATTCTCCAAAAAGATCTTCAACACGCCACGTGTCTCCTCATAAATCAAACCACTGATACGCTTCACTCCTCCTCTACGAGCAAGACGACGAATCGCAGGCTTTGTGATTCCCTGGATGTTGTCACGAAGCACCTTACGGTGTCGTTTTGCTCCTCCCTTTCCCAAACCCTTTCCTCCTTTTCCACGCCCAGACATCTTGATCTTTGAATCAGAAAACGAAGATGAAGATATTTACAATTTGTTTGTGTTGTGTTATTTATAGGGATTGAGGTGAATATGTCCATCCGTGTGAGTTTTTGATATGGGTTGTGGGCCGTTAATGGGAGGATAAGGTACGGTTCAGATGTGAGATTAAACTTGGAGCGGATCGATGACGTGGCGAGACAAAGTTAGTGTTGCCAATAATTTGCCATTTTCGAATGTTTGGCGCGTTCTAGTTTTTCAGTTTTTTGCGGTTTCGAATTTCGAATGTGGGAATGCCGCCTACTCAAAATTGGAAAATAATAATCCAAATTATTTTGTTATTAAAAAAAACTATTTTCTGTGAAAAATACAAATTTCCTCGAAATAATTTGTATTTTCAAAACAATATGTTGGATTTTATGGATAACATTTATTATCGATTATTATTAATTTTTTCAATGACAAATATTAGTATTTTAATTATTATGTTAGTTTTTTTTTCTTTTTTTTTTCTACGTTTGAACCTTGAACTTCTTAACCCTTAATTCAAACCAGTTGACTTAAGATAGGTTAAAAGATCACAAACTATGGTCGACTTCACACCAAGTTGACATACCAACGTCGAATCACTTATTTTTTTTGTTCCCTCTTCATGTTCATTCTTCCTTCAAACCATTTTTTCGGCTATATAAGATGGAACCATGTTTATAAGGAATGTCGTTTCCTAATAGATAACTACCTCATACCAACTTTCGTGTATTGGTTTTCAATTGAGCCCCTTGATTTCAAGAATTACCCGATCCTGACACAACCCTTTCTTGCTTGGTTATGTTGAGTGGAGAAAAAAGAATCTAGAAAAAAAAATGTCATGTTTTTTACATCTACCTTTGAGTGGAACCATTTTAATTATTATGTATTTTCAAGGATTATAAGTTGTCATGCTTTAGGCGTTTGTCAGCTGATGCCAAAGACAGTGGTTCAATTTCAAAAGTCGAACACAACGTCTTCTTTGTTTAATAGTTCAACAAGTTCTTTGTTTGTTGAAGATCAGCAGTCGTCGTTCAAGAACTACACCTATATTGTGGCCTTGTTGCACAACTCGAAAGGAATCTAGAAATGATAAATCATTGACCGAAGGATAATACCCCTACATTGTGACCCGACAATTTGGTTGTGTGCATCAAGTCTCCCTTGGGTAAGATTCTTCGTTTCTAGTCATCTTATGGACCCTCGTAGACCATGATCCAATACATCATATCTCTATGGGAAGGTTTAGTGTTGTTGATAACTAGAAAAATAGTTGGTTATCACGTTGCACTGAGCTCTCATAATGGTCAGGAAATTAAGTGATTGCATTGGCTAAGACATATGATTATTGCTTATTTAGAATATTTATAGCTTACGTTGTTTTAATGTTAATTATTTATTTTAAACTAGTAATGCTTGTTGTGGATGTTTGATGGTGTAGGATGAGGAATGACTCTGAAGATACAGGAAGTTGCATCGTGAATTAATCATAATTGTTTCGTTGAAGATTTGAGAAGATGCAGCTCCCTGGATCGTTGGTCGGGTCGTACCACTAGTACAGATCCAAGGGACCGCGTTTAACCATTACTTAATGAAGAAGAATAATGATCTGGCTCCAATGATTGAAATCTTAGGAATAAAAGAATAATATGCCAAGAGTATGTATGATATAATAAAGACAACACATATGTAAAATGATCAAAGGGTACAACTTGTAGTGGTTGGTCTTGTACTATAAAAAGATAACCATGCGTTGGTACCAAGGGTCAGAAAATTTATAATAGATTTGGAGAAGCCATGTTTCAGCTATGGTTAGCAGCTTTAGAGTTCACAATCCATATCATCTTCACCATAAACGAGCATGGAGGCTAGTTCTTAAAGGCTTAGAGTTAGATTACTTTATGATGCTTCTAGCTCACCACTTTCCTTAAAGGATTGTAATATTATACTGACTCTTTTTAATCTATTAATTTAGCTTTTCATGTTTTTATTTATGATGTTCTTCATCTTCATCTTTGAGGTTCAACTCACCATGAGCTAAACCCTTTCTCGTGGTTTAGACATGGTGATGTTATCATATTCTTTACTTGCGATATATAAAGCTATAATGTCGAGCTTCTTTCTAAGAAACTAATTTAACTCAAAATCTTAAGAAGTGAGAATTGATCACTTTCACTTCTAATGATATAGCTCCCCGATCCTTAGCCGGTATGGTAGCGGAACATGTTTGTTATATATGAATTTGTCTTTAAGCGTTGAAAGGTGAAAGGATCAAGAAATACTGCTTTGAACATAAACTAGATTTGGGAGGAACTTGTAAGCGTTGAGATCTAGATAAGACTCTTGTCATAGGCCAATGGCTCATTCAGAGTACACTTTTGTGGAAAATTTGAGATCCTAACATAGCAATTTTGCATGTTAAGTTTAGCGTAATCGTACCTCGAAAGGTGTGTCGTTATGGCTTTAACTCGAAGGCTGAGTGCACAACACACCAAATGGCCGCCAGGTTGTCAGGAAGCCGTAGAAAGTTATAGCTTTGTAAATCGTAGTAAAGCTCTGTCATAACTAAACTTATCTTAAACCACACTTTTATCTTCAGAATTTCTAACTCTTTTTAAATTATTTTCCCAACTTTAACTTTTTATATTTATTGTTATGACAAACAATTTATTTTATTTTCTTGCAAACAAGTTTTCTACCGGAAAGCTACAGAGAGATGTAGATCCCCATTTCCTGTGGGATCGATATCTTTTTATACTATAACTTGAACAATGTATACTTGCACCAAGTCTCTCCATCTTAAAATACTCGTATCATAGTGTTTTGAGAGACACCAAGCTTCTGGCGCCGTTGTTGGAGACTGCAAGTTGTTATAATTTTTACTACTTTTTCATCAGGTAGTTAGCTTGTTTGTTTTTTTAACTTGTAAATTTGGTGAGTGCTTTGCAGGTGTGTTGTGAATGCTCATGGAGTAATACTCATCAGAGTTTTATCTAGATACTAAAATAGAAAGAATTTCTAGAAAAAGGAGGTAGTTGTTCAAGTCTAAAACGTATCCAAATTTAGAGGAGATAGACCCCAACTTTATATAGAGCTACAACTCCAATAAGTCTAGCTCATAGGAAGATTCATCTGTCAACATGGCAGACAACAACAACACCATAGACATGGCAAATGACAAAGGGAGGTCCATCAAAGAGTATGCAGTGTTTGACCCAACAACATTTCACACTAGCATAGTGAGGCCAAAAGTAACAACTACTCGATTTCAATTCAAGTCTATCATGTTCCAGATGTTGTAGACCATTTGCCAATTTTCAGGAACAGGCAGTCACATATGATCCTCATCTACACTTGAAGCAATTCACTGAAGTTTCAAGATCCCACATCTAGAAGATGATGGTTTTAAACTCATGTTGTTTCCTTGTTCTCTCACATGAAGAGCCAAAACATGGTTGAACTCTCTAGAACCTAACTCTGTCACCACATGGAGAGAACTTGTTGAGAAGTTCTTGATCAAATATTTTCCTCTAATCCATGCTAGAAAGAGAAATGACATTACCTCTTCAAACAGATTAATGAAAAAACACTCTTTGAAACATGAGAAATGTTTAAAGATTTATTGATAAGGTGTCCTCACGACCTCACCATGTGATACATGTGTCCATTTAAATAGATGACAAATTCTCTCTATGAATTTTAACGTTGTTGCATGTTCAATGATTTAAACTTATAACCTTAGTTAAGCTAGAGTATACCCATACAATCTCATCTAATCATTCTTAGGTTACCTTTTCCTCTCTAAAACTATTCAAAGTTCTATTTATTTGAAGAAAACAAATTTAAAACAAAAATCATGACTAAGCAAACAAAAGACACAATAATTGGGTATCACTTTTGTCCATGTTTGCGATTTAAGATATTAAAATGCCGCACATAAACATGGTGGCTAACACACCGCCGGATGACAAAAGATGAGTTGAGCTGTTTTCTCCCCACCTTGTAGATTATAAATAGAAAGTAGAAAACTACTCTATAGCCTTTAACATTAGGAGCAACATGATTAAAAAAAAATCACCATAATCAACCCACAATTTCACAACTTGTTTAGCCAATATGCTCGATTCTCTAATTAATTAATGATGATCACAATTACACCCAAACTTATTTCGTACTTGCACAAAATACATATAGAGGATAAAAATATGTGTTACGGATACGAGCATGCGAGTGCGTACAAGGAACCACCCCACACAAGCATGATATATATCAACAAATATATAAAATTTGTTACAATTAGATTTATGAAAATGCCATCATATGTCCTTATTAATTATTATAGAAAAATGCTAACTTATGCCTCAGTTGCTCATCGATCTTTTAGTTATATATAATCAAGCTGAAGTTTTTGCATTTGTGATCAATGTTTATACATCTGTTTAGACTGACAATGAGATTTAAAGAATCATAGTGAATCACTATAACTTTGACAAAAACTATATTTTAGAGTTTCATAAAATTGCAATGCCACCATATTTCACGTATTTTGCCGTCAATCCAAGCATACATTAGACTACATCTTATTAGACCTTAAAATAACAAGCATCTTCACGAAAAAACTTCATTTTGAATCTTGGCTTGAATGGGCTAGGTGTGTAGACACTCCGTGTTGACGGTAATTGTCATCTGTCGTACCTTGTGAACTGCATCCACCGTTGCGGTTGTTTCGTACGCCGTCGGTGGACTGAATTCCGACGTTTGTTCTTTTGGACTACGATTGGATTGATGTGCCCGAAAGGGCTTTGATTGCTTGCTATTGTTTTTAGGGAGCTGCTGGATCTTGGATCGTTTATGTGTTGGCATACGATTCATGCGCCTACTTGATACTCTGAACACTCGCTTCTGTGTTTTTTTGTAATTCGGTTTCGCATCTACACATGGGTTCGCTGGGTTGTCCGTGGTAGTGTTGTTTAGAGTTGTTATTTTTATACTACTTATGTACTGATTTGTTGTATCACTCTTTTGGGTTTGAACTTGTGGTTAAATGGGTCAGGTTCATGTCCCCCCAATTTTATACTTCTTTTCCATTTTATTTTAATTTCCATTCTGCTTAAAAATAAAAATAAAATAAAAAAAATCTTGGCTTGAATGCTACAAGGAAATGTACTCAAACCAGCCAAGCACTTCTTGGCTTGTGTTATGCCGTGGCCCACAACTTACATGCTTTTTTACTATATTTGTCCTTTTCAAAGTATTAGTAATTTAGTTGTGATAAAAGAAAATTATATCTTAAAAATAAAAGTTAAACATTTGTCAATAATCTTCTCTTCTTCTTTTAAGTGAAAAGCCTCTATTTCCGAGCATAATGACAATTTCAGAGCACTCCACTTTTTTTCCTAAATTTCACTGTAAAGAAGTGATAGGTAATAGGTACTACCAAAGTGATTGCCACTGAAATATTACAATTCCTAGTCCTTCTTACATCTCCTGTCCTTTTCAAGACTTCTTTTTTACTAGTAATATATTGCTTCATTCTTTTGTTATAGTAAAAGCATAATCATTAATCAACAAAAGAACATATACAATATAATTTTATAAATACAAAATACATAGGAATCAAACCTCAACTACAACTTGTTAAACTTATTATCAAACAACACAATGTTACTCTTGAGGCCTAGTCTATAGAAAAGATATGAAAAAGGCACTAAAATATTTCTCCTAAGACTGAAAGTCTAAGTTTGCACATGGTCACATCCATGATTAAAATAAACTATATATCATTTATATTACCTACTTTGAACACAATGAACCAAGATACTTAAAAAAAGAAAGATAACCAATTAGTGCATGTTTGAATTTTTTGACAAATTGACGTTATCACGATGGCTCATTGCAATTTATCAAACTATACATTAGAACTTTACAAAATTATAATGTCAGTGTGATTTTGTCCAACTCTCCGTCAATCCAAATTTTATATTTAATTAACCAGCCATGCAATTAATTTAATAAAACACATCATAGGAGGAATTATGTTGAGGCTCCTCATGAACAAGATTTGAATTAGGAACCAATGAATCAAATAAACTGTCCCAATTCTCTTCTTCCTCATCTTCTAATTCCTCTCCATTATTAATATGGCTCCATTGATTTGGAGGATTCATTACAATTTCATCATTCTTAGCAAATCTCCCTCTAATACGTGGCCTACTGTCTGCCAATGTCTTCCTGCAAGCATACTGATTCCCAAAAGAAAACAAAACTAAGATTTTATATTTTCATATTAAAAACATACTAAGATTTGTTACTGTACATTATTGGATCATTCATGACTAAATAGTATCCAGGTGGAGCAATATATAACTATATACAGTACAATGGGTTGGAGAGTAACACAACACTCATAATTGCTTAATTTATGAGTAATGGGTTATACCAATAACCTCGTATAATAAGACAAATGTGAGATAATTTTCATGTTTCACATATCAAAAATTTGGGGAAATGTTGCAATACACAAAGTGTCACACTAAACTATAGTCAGAACTTGATATTTTCTGTGTGGCCAGCAAGACTCTACCATGCAAAAAATCAAAAGAATAAAATCAAGAGCCAATTCTAGTTTTCATTCTTCATATCATTTTGATTATTGAAAGTGTTACCACTTCAGTTTATTTATGAAAAAACTAGGGTTTGTCCAACTTTTTACTGTTTCCATTAACTTTCAATCTTAGATGTGATTTTAGCAGTGATATTTCTCAACAGTGATTCTGCAAAGTTTTCTCGATACATTTGAGTTTCTTTTAAGCTTTGTTTGCGAGTTTGGAGAAGAAAGAAGGGGATAGGTTTAGATAAAAAGGAAGAAACAAGTGGAAAAAATAGATAATATTGAGAGGGGAAGACTTTGGAGGGTTCATTTTTCTTCATTGTACAAAACCCTCCTCGTTAGGGGAACTCAAAAATTGTATCGGGGGAGGGTTTACATGAATTCTTCAAATTTAATTTATGTAGTTATAATATTCTTAAAAGTAAAAATATATTAATCATAGGCATTAAATTATCATTATCTAAAAAATTACTCTTTCAAAAATGTGAAAGATTTTACATTTCCCCGTATGTTTTCAACCCTCCAAAGTCTTCCCTTCTCCTCCCCTCCAAACTTCCAAACAAAGCCTTAGGTGCATTTTTTATTAGTTAATTTCTTTCTTTCAATTGAAATGAAAAAAATATATTTGATATACTTTGATAGTATATGTAATTTGTTTTGGGGAGAATTTTGTCTTCCGAGTCAAGTTTTTTTAAGTGAATCAATAAACCAATGTTTAAAAAACCAAGACGAACCATACAGTACAACTAACTTAACCTAGAACTGAAATCGTCAATGATTCAGCTATTTGAACAGTTCAATTTCAATTTTGTTTGTTTAAAGTGGTTGAGTCATAACATAGAGGACTCACCAGTCCGATATACTTTTTAAATTTTAAAATAATATTGGAGTAGACTATATAGAGAAGTTTGCATAAGTTATTATTAATATGATGATATAATGATAACAACGTAACTCGACTACCAAAAATAATAATAATGATAACAACGTATATATTTAAATGAGACAAATAAAAAAAGAGAAAATTAACCTTAATTTTCTTATTGTAGTTCCTTTGGTTTTTCTTGCTTCTATATCTCTCAATCCTCACCTTCTTTTCCTCTGGGCTGTAAGGACTGGCTGCTCTGCTCATTTCTTCTATAATCATGTTACTCTCTGTTGACAAAGGACTATCTGATTGATGATAATATTGTTGCATTCCACTACTGACTCTCTGTACACACGGACAACAACATATATTAAAGGCAATAGATTATACACTAGTACTTTTTTTTTTGGGTAGAATATACACTAGTACTTCTTTTTGTAAGCTAAAGTTTACCCCCGACATGAAACATCATAAACATAGAGTTAACATAATCTCTGCAAACGAATTTCAGTTAAATGTTTCAATTACAAAACTGTTTTTTTTGACAGAGATTTTTTTTTTAACCTCGGACCTTGCATATATTATGTATTTGTTCTTACCAACTGAGCTAAGCTCACGAATATGACTTTTTGACAGAAATCTAGATGCATATTATTTATATGGTTTTCGAGTTTTAAATTGTTTTTTTTCTCTCCTCAAGACCGATGTCCACACTCAATGATATAAGATGTAGGTAATTGTGTGTTCATATAACATAATTGTTTCATTTAAACTATAGAATTATTGTTCTATAAATGTCTATTTTTTTTTTTTAGGGTGTCCATTACTCCATTAGAGAAAATGTTTGGTGGACATCTCATATATATGTATACAGGAACGAATCCATGTATTAGAGTGTGTAGGCTTCTGCCGCACTAAATTTTGAGTTTTTTTTTTAGGTGGTAGAAATAGAGTAATATATAGTTATAATTGAAATGTTGACTAAATGACTCATACAAATCACACAACATTTTTTTATTGGCCCACACATAAACACACACTTTGACACAAAGTTTACATATATTTATTTAATGTTTTAAATTTATATATGTTTATTTAATATTTCAAATTTATATGTATGTGGTGTCCCTAATTTCTAAAATTTCTGGATCCGTTACTGTGTGTATACAACTTGAGAACGAAAGAAAGGGAACGTGATACCATAAAAAGTGTCAAAGTGATATAGATAAAATAAGATGTTAATGAAGTATGAAAATACTTATAGGATTGGTTTAAAACGTAATATAACTTGCATATATGTGATACATCTAATACTCTAGAATTTCTGCCCTACTAGACACGACTATGCACAACAATTGAGGTCGCATTTACCTAAAAAAATAATAATTGAGTTTGCATTGCACTGTTAGAAAATAATTTTGAAATATCAACACAAAAGTAGAGACAAAAAAGTGAATTTCATTTCTAAATTCACTTAGCTAAAAAATTGTAGACGATTTCTATCCTTTCTATTTCTGAATGTTTAAATTCATTTAATCACGATTCTCCGTAAAATCGAAAATAACAACATGGATGTGCCCTTTCAAAAAAAAAAAAAAACATGGATGTGTGACTGCTATTTAAAACCATGCTTCACACTGCCATTTTCTCCTTACACTTGTGAAATCTTGCAAGGAATCCTTCCTAGTTTTTTAAGAAGAAAATTCCATCTAATTCTTGTATGCAAAATTGGAATATAAATCACTCGCAAAAAAAAAAAAAAAACGATGATGAAATGGGGAATGAATAAATGAAAACACACAATGATTTTGACTCTCCAGGTTTTGTTAATACAGAGACTTAAAATCATGGCTCTTATTACTTTCTTAACCTACATAAATGAAAAATGACTGTCCAGCTTAGAATTTAAATGTATTCCTAACATCAAAGGAGTCTAAACCCTTGCGTTAGACTTAACATGTTAGTGAAAACAAATTGTTATTTTTTTTGGTTAAGTAGTAATTGCCGTTTTGAGATTTTGGTGGCATAGAGCGAATCTACAGTTTAGGTCATAATTAATATATATAAACATTAAACTTGATATAAAACTAAGTAAATTTTTGTAAGGCCTAATAGATCCCTAAAAAAATTGGGGCCAAAATTTCGTATTTATTTTTTGAGACCTAGGGCGGTCGTCCTCTTCGCCCTACCTCATATACGACCTTGAGTAGTATAAAGATTAGAAATTTAGAATATTACACTTTTTAAGTGAAAATAATTGGGGAGTCGCGGGTTTGAATCCGAGCCTCTGCAAACATATATCCAGCTGATGAGACGACTATTATTGTTATTAGGGAAATGCTAACAAGTGCCCTTAAATCACTAATTAAAAAGTTTAAATAAGTAATTTTGTCTTGGAAAGGAGTAATTTTTTTTCCCTAAACTCTTAACTAGTGTCTTAAGGGCACTTGTTAACAAGACCCTTGTTATTATTATAAAAGTGGATTTTAGAGGAAGATGATATATAAATGGAGGGTAACCTGATCAAGATCACCAGTACTATAAACTCGCCGCACCGGAGCATCCTCAGTGTCAAGCAATTCAGCAAAGAGACTAGAAAAAGTGTGGTGGTGGTGGTGGGCGGAAGGACCATCATTCTTTTGCAGCGAGTGGCTACTAATGCTTCTTTGCATCAATCGGTCCGGCGACCCCAAGTAGCTAGTGCACCCGCTGCTACAGCTATTGTAATTTCCACCACCACCACCACAACAAGAGTTGAGCTGTGGAACCAACTCGTACTCACCGGGGTGGTTGTGTTGCTGCAGATTAGGTGTGGTGGAGAATGTGTTGTTGAAATTTGTATACATGTTGAAGGAGTTATTGCTATTTGCTATTTATCACTATTATGGTAAAGAAGAAGAGAGTGAGTGAGTGAAGATGAAAGGGGAGTGTTGAGTATTTAATACCTTTTCGTGCCGAACACACACACAACAAGACAACACAAACACACAATAAGCCCACTAATTTCACTTGTGTCTTTTCCTAAAAATAAAGAGAAATTAAGATAAGACAATGAAAAAAATAAGTTGAGGAAAAAGTGATGAAACGTGAAACGTAAAATATGAAATCATTATTTGATGTAAGAGTTGACTTGTTTTTTTTCCATTGATGCTTTTAATCTTTTTAACATCTCTTGTCTTATTTAGACAATGTTGACACCGAATACTTATTTTTTTTATTTGTCAAGATGTACATAGATTTATACCGTGAGAAATACATAAAATTAGGTAAAATAAATGGTTAATGGCTTGTATTTTTGTGGTTAATAAAGTAGTCAAAAGAGTTAATGACATGTGTGATAAGAAAATAGTTAACAAACTAGTCAAATTAGTTTGTATTTGTGTTACAAAAATACTCCTTAAGATTGCCCCGCAAAGAAGTATTGTTTGTAAGGTGAGCAATAAGATGTGTTTGTATTTAATGTCAAGTTTAGTGTCAAAATAACATCATTCTTTTAACATTAACACCATCTTAATAATTAAAATTCTTTGATAATCTAGAATTTTGTTATGAATCAATATACCCCTATAAAATTAATTTAAAATTTAATTTCAATTAAATAATTAAATATAATTGGCATGAAATGATAGAAGGTTGGGTATCACACTCAACAAAACTCTAAGATACCATATTAAATTCACCTTTTAAAAATGACTAATGTTTGTTTGGTTCCACATTAGCGGTATAAATTGATTCAACAATGTGTATAATTCATTTACACATATTTTAAAGTAGAATTGATATTATCTTTAAAATTGATTCAATCTCAAAGTTAGAATTTAGAGCTTTTCCCTCCAAAATTGATTTTTAGTCTTGAATTTATTGTTCAAATAACTTTTATTCTTATATGAATATATGTAAAAATAAATCAATTTACATCAATTCGATTCATTTTCAGCCATGATTAATTTTACATAATTAATTAAGTTATAATCAATTTTATCAATGGAAATATTAAATGCTAATATGTTAGGTTAGTTGTAAATAAAGTTTAACGGTGAAAAAAAGATTAAAAAAGTGTAAACCTTATACTTCACCTAAAAGTGTTTAGATGAAATTGTTCAAGTATCTTTTAGTTTAATTAGAAATTCTAAGCTTGAATTTAATTTTAAAAATGTACAAACGTTCATTGTGATCTTATCCGATCGAAAGAATTTGTTTTATAATTGTGCATATAATACACATTACACATGCTTCTCAAATTCTTTTAAATACACACCTTACACATGCTTCTCAAATTCTTTTAACTGTGTCACTTGAAACACTTGAACTATGTCTTTGGTACAATGTCTATTTGATGTGATGACATGCCTAATTTATTAAGGAAAAAGAAGGAACGGTTTCTAGAAAATGGACCTCAACATGGAAGGCTGGGATGGGTTGCATACAAGTTAGGGACTTGATAGTAGAACTAAAATGACGGCTATGAAATCTTTTCAATCATTTTGATTCTATAAATTCTTTATGTGTATATAATTCACATTTCATTTCGGAGTTTGCTAGGTTTTCTCTAACACATTGGTCAAAGGAAAAACAAAACTGTAGAAAGTAGTATATTTTCCTTAAAAAAAGTAGTATATTTTCCTACGTGGTCTCAACTTTGTGCTGTAGAATTATGAAAGTTTTGCCTCCAAAATGTCATCAAATCAATGGTACCCAACTTGCATCTGACCCCACCACTTCACTCCACAGAACTGCCTCCCTTGGTCCCTCCATGTGCAGAAACATTAAGGTATAAATAAATAGTTAATTAAGCCAGAGTTTCTTAACAATCATAATTACATGGAGATAAAACTTTCCTAATATAGGGTTTTTGGTAAATACATTGGATTTTTAACATAGAGGTCGTTTTTCTCAGCATGACGATCGTTAATTAGAAAGATATAATAAGACTGGATTCATGTTTCTTGCCAAATTAAGAAAGAACCGTGTAAAAATTATTCTCTCGACTAACCTGTTAATCAAGTGTGAATCAAAATTTATGGTTACCTTCAAAAGTACAATTTTTAATCAAGAAAGATAATTTTTTAGTAAAGTAAGAAAACAACTTTTTTGGTTAAGTAGGCAGACCAGCTACCAAGAAAGATGATATTTTGCATTGCATGGTTAACTAACTCCTTAAACTAGTGGCGGAGCCAGGATTATTATAAAGTCTGGGCAAAAAATTTTTGCAACACATTTATAGGGGTTTACATAAGAAATTGCAAACAAATAATCAAAAAACCTGAAGAAATTGTCCAATTTATAGGGGTTTATATAAGAAATTCATAGAGATTTACAGAAGAAATTGCAAAAAACTTGGCCTGGAGCCCGGACGAGTGCCCGGGGTCGCCAGGCCTTGGAACCGCCCCTGCCCTAAACTAAACATTAAGAAGTAACCAATTAACTTCCTGGCCTTGAATTAGCTAAAATAATAACAACCTAACTCAATTAGAGTTGGAGTCAGTTTGATAGTGGATAGTGAGAGTTTGTGAACACTTGGGCTCTGTTTAGATTGATGGGATCCAGTGGAATGGAGCAGAATGGAATGATATAAAATAATGTTCCATTGGTTGGATTCTCAAAATATGAATGGAATGGACTGGGACATGATGGAATACATTGTTAGGATAAATAATTTATCTTTTTAATAAAAAGGTTTTGTATATAGGTGAATTTGACCGAACTCTGTGATCAATTTGTGTAACGTGGGTGGTGCAATTTGAAATTCTGGCACGTAGAAAATAGATGCCGCACATGATGTCAAGACACCAGGAATGTTGAACGCAATTTCAAGACATCGAAACAACACAAATAACAACTTAAAGTAAATTGCAGAAAGTAAACGACACAAGGTATTTGTTAACCCAGTTCGGTGCAACGTCACCTACATCTGGGGGCATCCAAGCTAGGAAGAAAATCCACTATAATAGTATTAGTTTGAAGTCCTACGTAAGCAACCTCCAGTTTACGTGCCTTCGCACCTAATCACTACTCGTGATATTTCTATCTAAGACTCACCTAGATATGAGATCCCATCTCACTTCCTCTCAATCACACAACCCGTGATTACAACAAATACAAACAAGATGGAGACATACTCCAATAAATAAAATTCACTCTTGCTTAGAAGCTTAAGAGTCATGCTCTAGCATCAAGATGGTACAAGAGTGACTCGCAAACAACAATGGACAAACTAAAACCCTAATTGACACTTTCACAAAATGCAACTTTAGTAGTCTTCTTAGGTTTATAGTCTTCCTTTATATAGCCTGAGAATAACACGGGCTTGATCAACGATTCGAGCTAAAAAATCCAGCTGATCCAATATGGTTTTCTACATAATATTCCGGAAGCATATATATTGTTTCCTTAAATGTTTTGACATCCATTCTAAGGAAACACGACAAATCTTAAACCGACTTTTGCTTCTCAAAACACACGTTTCTTGAACAACACTTTACGTGAATCATATCTTCATAAAATCTTCAAAGATCTCACGCTTAAAACTAATCTTTCAAGAAAGTGAAACAATGTACGCTATGATGTCGTACCAATTCATGTAAATATATATTGTCTAACATCTTGTTAGAACACTTGTTTTAACAAAATACGGTGAATCACAATACACAAACCTAACACGATTGATGTGAGAGAAACTATGAGTATACCAAGATTGTTCTCTCAAGAGCTACTAGTTGATTGCTCACACATGCTTGCTAGTCCAAGATGTTAAAATTGATATTTTTTTGCATTAAATTAATTTTTTTAGTTCTAAAATTAATTTTATGCATTAAGATTTATTTTACATCGAGTGAATTCAAAGTGAGACAAGATAAATAGAGTTACTTACTTTTAAAAAACAAAATATAAATTCAAAATTGAAATTCATAACTGAAACTATATTAAAAGTCAAAATTGCATAATGCTTGCTAGCCAAAATTCTTCTTCTATTATTTTTATTTATTGTCAAAAGCCAAAATTCTATCATGCAATAATATTGTGTGTATGTTTCATTTGTGGAGAATTGAATTTAATGGAGTGGGGTATATGCTTACTTGTAAAGTTGAACTTTTGTCTATCAGAAATGAAGTGGGGTTTATGCTTACATGGATAGTTAATTGTTGCCAATATCGAGAAGACGACGAAACTGGTTATGGCCCAACACAACAAGATTGTGGTCTCTTGTCAACAGGATAAACAAACAGTTTCTCCACTTCCATCATTCTCTTTTTTGACCCTGTCATTGTTTCCAGTATCTCTTACTTAACGAATTAATTATGATTTTTAATGTACTAATTATATGCTTGATTACAATAGTTACTTTCTCAGCAAGCGAGGTGCACAACATCAGAGAGAAAATATAAGATCACCTGCAATTAAAGATAATTAGTCTTAAGCATGCAAAAATAAACATCATTTAATCATTTAAATTAGGGCCTATCCTTTGAATTTGAATGTCTTGGGCAAATCATGAGATGGTGCCCTATAGAAAAAATTAATAAAAAATACATAAGGATAAAAGAAATGTAGGTTATTGCATATTTTCATGTGACTCTGTGTAAAAAAACATAAGTATGGATCTTTGAAATGTGAACCAACTAGCTCTAAACTAGAATACATGTTCTAAAGTCTACGTTCGACACTTGAGAATTTATTAACTAAATAGAGCATGTTTTACACAATAGCACGTTGATTAAAATTCAATATTCATAAGCCACTATAAGAGACTCCTTCTTATATTTATATAATAAAAATTGTATGACTATTAAATAAATAAATGGATCTTATGATACATACTCTTAAGAGACTATATTATATCTATATGACACCGACACTTATACTTTTGCCTGTTGTTGAATGTTAATGACGTTTGTTCTTGTGTTAACAAAATTGAGATGGAGAGATTAGAGATTTAGAATATATGACTTTAGAGTAAAATAATATGACTTTAGAGTGTTAATATATAAGGCCAAAAAATCCGACTCTTAAATTATTCATACTCCATTCCATTATTCTAATTTTAGTGTCCCAATTATTAGCAAGTATTTTACATAACTTAAATAATATCAAATTCTCTTTAATATATATATATATATATATATATATATATATATATATATATATTTAAAAATAAAAAATTTCTCTCAAAAATAAATAAATTTAGTGCCCCTGAAAGTATGGTGCCCTGGGCTGCCGTCTCCTCGACCATGCCCAGAGCCACCTCTGATTTAAATAATAATATTGATTCTTTCCTTTCTACTATTTTTATTCTTGAGCACGATTAAATAATTTAGATTTATAATTGTAACCAAACAAGCATTAATCACAATTAAGTCTCGGTATTTTATATTTTGATATCTCATGAAGCCTTTAAAAACACATAAAATATCGTTAAAGAATTATCTCTAAAACAATTTACGCATTTGTGGAGGCGAAAAAGAGCAACGATCTTGAAACCAAACAATCGGCTACTATGTTGTCGAGCTAACACAGAAATAAGTATTTTTTTCTTCCCTCTATGCATGGCTTTACTGTGCACTAAAAATAGACACCCCTATTGTTACAACTTCCATGCTAGCTAGGATAGAAATGATAAAAATGATGTAAAATATGAACACGTTGTAATTGAACGAGAAACAGTAACATCAATTGGATACTCTTACAACACATCAAAGAGCAACATCAATAGCTAGTCTATGTAGTAATTCTTTAGACAATGATGTATGCACGTATAAAATTGGGATCTCTATGTCAAGTCGTTATAGGTGGACGGTTTCTTTCTACAATCAACAGTTTTATTTTTATTTTTTGAGGAATTCAATCTATAGTTCTTGATGAGTTATCATGTTATATAGATAGATACCTTTGTCTATTAAGATGTTCATTTCAATGTCTATTCTACTTATCAAGATAAAAAGATTGAGGGAGAGGAGCAAAGTGACATAGATAAAGTGATAGAAAATTGAATAGAAGAGAAATTTGATTAAAACCATTTTGTCCAAACTTTCAACACTAGCCACATAATTAACTTCACAACACGCATAGATTCTGGCATAAACAAATTAAGAGAAGAATATTTAGGTTTAATTGTACTATACTACTATGGGATGATCAAGTATCGCGATTGCGCGATTTTGATCCCTACTTTTTTGAACGATTTTAACTCAATATGGTTTCCTTCTTTGTTGTTTTGGCGGTCCACATCCCAACTCTTTTCTCAAATTTACATTAAGTTAACATTATTTACTGAGGTGACACACAACTTTCATCGTCGTGTGACTTTTCTTTGAAATTAATAATTCCTAACTCTTAATTAGGGATCATATTTATTCTAGATTGTACAAGTTGATTTTGATGTTTTCTTTTGAAGACTAGTAAGTGATATCAGATGATATAAAATTTGGAAGAAATTTGAAGTGGGACTACTACCAAATTACAAACGGAAAAAACAAAAGGGGTCAAAGTCACTAAAAAAAGCATAGGTCAAAATTGCACACTCGCTTAAGGAATAAAAATACAATTAAGCCTAATTTTTTTGCACCAACACTATTTTTTTAAACATTTGTTCAATGAAATTAAATTATGATATTATTGTCTCGTAAGTATAGTCAAATGGTAAAAGTTTGCCAAAATATTTGGTAAGCCGTTGGCGCGAATTTGAACATGAAATAATCACATTCTTCATAATTAGTGTGTGTGAGAGTTTCACCACCAGTTCTTTCAAACCAAAAACTATGATACCACTTATTTTATTTTATTTTTAGAATATCTTTATAATATCTAAATGGAGATATTGTATGATATATGTAGGAGTCGAGATTTAAACTTCAAACATCCCACTTATTCATCTTAAAGGTGAATTTCTAACCGTTAGGTTACTAAAAAATAATTTACAAGTTAAACCTCATTTGAATCAAATGTAAGATTTGGCAAGCCATAAAAATGTCTCAAACTTAAATTTTTTCACAATTTGGGAAAAAATTCCTTTGTTGATACATCATTTCGAACATGGAGCAAACCAATGATTCAATATGCTCTTGGCGGCATCAAACTGCATATGTGTCACGTTATAAGGTGATTTTAGGTTGGAAAAAAGTGCAAGTGGGCAACCACATCCCATATGCTCTTTAAATTGGTGGACGTTTGACAAATTATTATTTGAAGCAAAGTTGTGTGCGCAAATGGGATTATATGATATTTGATAGCAATGGATTGACAAGCATTTCGTCGTTTTCATATGTAAGTGCACATATTAATCAAAGACAAACCTAAACCCCTCCGAAAGAATAGGCTTTTTGGTTAATGAAATCTAGAATTCAATTATTATGGCATTGAACTTATTGTGTGAGCAGGGGTCAACTCAATCTTCTCAATAATAAAACGGTTATACTTTAACTTAAATTTGTTCTAGTAATATAAAGACATGTCTTAAACTTCTAAGTCTCGGATTCGAGCTATGCTAATAATGTTTTTGAAGTTTGTAAGTGTTTTTTGTTCTCTAAGATTTTCTCTGTTTTGAACTGAAACTTCATCCTCTCATCCTAAATTTATCATTACTGAAAGGACATATAAAATGGTTAGATTTTAGTTAATCACCTAAGAAATTAGTAGACAGTTAGGCTTTAGTTAATCACTTATGAGATTAGTATATTGTGGAATGTTGAGTCAAAAAGAGCCAAGGCTGACATGGAATAGTTGAATCTCTACACATTTCATTTCACAAGCACATAACTGATCGCTGCATACAACTTCTGTGTGTTTGCTTAGTACTTAGTAGTGCTATGCTATCATGGTGATTAATAATGTCCCAATTCATGTCTCGCGATTCACAACCATGCAGCAGCATCAATGACTCTTATTGATTCACAATTTTTGGGAATAGCATTGACATGTACTCCATCCGTCTCAAAATATAAATAAAAATTAGTCAACAAAAATTAATGTATTTGATATAAATTTTTAACTAAATACATTAACTTTTGTTGACCAATTTTTGCTTATATATTGAAACGGAGAGAGTAATTACGTATAGTTGAACATTCCGTTCACACATATGTGACAAAATAGACGAACTAACTGAATTTTTATCCGTCATTAATATAATAAAGGGGGACTTTATGTGTTGGATGAGCAAATAGATTATTTAAAGTTTGGAATTTTAGATTGTTAAAAAAAGTTTTTTTTTAAAGGAGAATGTTAAAAAAAACTCACGATGACTTTTTTACAGGTTTAGATCATTAAATATTGTTCATTATTTATTTTTTAATGTCTTTTATTATTTTTTATGAAATATGTATTGTTTATTTATTGATATAATGCCTTTTTTTTGAACAAACTTATTGATATAATGCCTTGATATATATTCCTTATAAAAATGTTTGATAAAAATATTTGATTCCCCTAAAAAAATTAATTGTAAGTTCAATATTTTTGTTTTTGTTTTTTGAGGGATGTAAGTTCAATGTTTTAATATTAAGATCTCAATTGTATATATTTTTATATACAATTACTATTGCCAGATTTGAAATCAAGTCTCATGCAAAATATTCATTAAAAAAATATCATGGGAATTATTAATTTCTTTTTGAAAGATCATGGGAATTATTAATGGTTAGGGTTATTTAAATGTATTCTAGAGATGTAATCATGGACCATTGTTTGTTTTATTCCTTCAAAAAAAGAGATGTAATCATGGACCATATGTATAAAGAACAATCTATATAACAACCTTTGAGTAAAAAAAAATCTATATAACAATCTATTTGAGTAAAAAAAATCTATATAACAATCTATTTAGAATG
>Ga0099826_10000397_pt1 | contig 20435 bp, 4 predicted proteins | sample Mtrugardesep15_FD_76830 | JGI IMG/M metagenome (GOLD analysis project Ga0099826, IMG submission 76830) | Root nodule microbial communities of legume samples collected from California, USA - M. trunc garden sep15 | ecosystem: Host-associated > Plants > Roots > Nodule | place: USA: California... | reverse complement strand
CACCTGAACCATCCCCCTCTCTTACTGGCATAATTTCTCTTTTATGTGTACTGTTGAAACTGCCTACACCATCTTTCACATTTCCTGTCATCAATCTTTCCCGTCCAAAAAAACTTCTCGCCATTTAAATACTCTCCAACTTCACCTGTACTTAGTTGTAATGTGTAAACAAGCCTGTCTCTTTTTTTTATCAAAAACAAGCCTGCCTATCTTTTACATTCCCCTTTGATTAGTTATTATCTTAAACCTTTTTCTGAGAACAGACTCCCTTCTCTTTTCCCTTCTCTCCTCTTTTTCCGTGAACATGAACACAAATTTCTTATTTTCCAATAGTAAAAGAAATCGCAACAATTAAAAATTGATTTTGAGAAGAAGTTCTATGTGATGCTGAAAGTTTAAACCTTAATATATAAAAATAGAAGTTTTAACAAACAAAAGACATGTTCACTATCCTTATCTGAGAATATAAAATGAATCTCAAATGGAAAAATTTATCGCATAAACGAGAACCTTAAAAGCTAAGAGATACAGACCAGGAAGGTTTGGGGATTGTAAACTCAAGGGCAAACTTTGTAACTCGTACATTATCATGTTGAGATGGGAAATCCAGAAAAGAAAAAAATCATTCTGATTTAATAATGAAATTCAACAGGATGGAAAACTTACACTAACGAATCGTTAAGAGACCAATCGAATCTCACAACAAATCAATTATAAATTATAGGAAATATTAATATAACCCGGTTTTAGGCTGCAAACATATTCCACCAATTGGGGCATAACTTTAGAAGACAATAATTTGTAGAGTCAATAATTGTGTTACCCTTACCTGGTATAGAGCATGACTTAACTCTTGCCTTGCTGTATGCAACTGCTGCTCCAATGCAAAATTAGATAGCATCAACCCATCCCATTCCTATAAATGAGGGAAAAAAAATTATTTGTAATGAGTAGAGATATTACAGATTTCTAAGCATTCCTTCTAAGTACTTGTCAGGAAAACTTATTAACAGAAACCACCATTAAACTCCTGGAACAATTAAGTTAACTTGTAAAATAAATTTTAAGAACTTCTACATTAAACAGTCTAAAACAAAGTCATCATATATCAATATTGTAAGCCTCAATTCTATACATACATACATTTTGGAACATTCCAAGCATGCCAGGAATGCTTGCTGCCTGCACTGGTCTAGGCTTCACTATCTGCATGACAAATTATCCTGATAATTATCAAACTGCAAATAAACATAGGAAAATAAAAGAACCCCGGCTAACATGAACGGCTAAGTCCACTTATAAACTGCACACTCAATATAGAAAGCATACAACTAATACCATTATTACCAACATACCTTGCCTGTTTTGATCGGCACAATATCATCCAGAGTAAGTGACTCTCCTGTAACTGGACACTTCCCAAAATCCTATTCGATAGTTTTCAACAAAATTGAATATGAAGTATCAAAATCAGATTAGTAATAACATATGACAAGCCTGAAAAATATATGAAAAATAATTGCATTTAAAGTGACGACAATAAGAAACCTATTGCATGACAAAAACATTTACAGATATTAAAAAAACACCACTTCAAAGATGCCACGCAATTCGCTGTGAATAAAAACACCCCATTTTCTTTCATTCAACGATCGATAGGAAATAAACACCGATAGATAGGACATAAACATAATTCATATAATAGAACTAATACAAATTTGAGAGATATATTATTATTATTATTAGGGTCTTGTTAACGAGTGCCCCCGGGGCACACTTTAAGCATTCCTAATAAAGAAATTATTGTTTAAAAAAAAATAAAGATTTCAATTTCCAATGCAATAAATGCACAAACTTTCATAAAATCTTACCACTTTTGTGGTGTGTTTGGTATAGAAGAGAAGTTGTGAAGAGAGAAATAGGTGAGAGAGAGTATGAGAAGAGAGAAAGAGATGAGAAATAGAGTAGATTTGATAGGTTGTTTGGTACAAGAGAGAAAGAAGAGAAATATAGAAGAAAGAAGTGTGTTTAATTTTTAAAAGACCAAAATATCCTTATACTAAGAAAGTTTTGTTTTGACAATTTTATCATATTTCGATTTAATTTTGTAATAAAGTTAATGTAGTTTATTTTAATTTAACTTAATTAAAAATTTAAAATACTTTTTTCAAACAAAAATAAATATTAGATTTACTTGTATTTTTATTCAATCTACAACCAAAAAAAAACTAAAGACCTAGACTCTTCTTCATAATAAGCATTTCACAGCATATAATAACAAAAAACTTTGAAACATTTGAAGGCAATGGTAAAATTGTAATAACCAAGTCTAAAAACTTCTCACTTCCCTTTCTTCGCTACTTTGGGGAGAAGTTAAAAAGTGGTGGGGCCTACAACATTTTAATCCCTCTTCTCTATTTCTCTGCATTCCAAACAAGAGAAAAGTACCATCTCTTCCCTCTTTCTCTCTTCTCTCTTTCTCTCTTCCTTATTTCTCTTCAACCAAACAGAGTGTTGGTGCTTAAAGAGTGCCCCGGGGGCGCTCGTTAACATTTCCCTTATTATATTATTGTTATTATTATGCAGTTGTTATTTTATAAGCCGCAGTTATTATATTAATGTGTAGTAGTTATGTATTAGGAACAGTTATGTATTAGGCAGTTACTAGAGAATAAGTTACTGGATAAATAAGGGATTTGAAGGACAATGTCGATAGGCATTTTATTGGGGACTGGTTATTGGTTGGGAGAGACCAAGCTTTCCCAACCAATACAAAATTCAAATCACATTCTATTATTAATAAAATAAGTTATTTCTATTCCGTTTCTATGTTTGGTACCGGTTTCTATCAAAATTCAAATCACATTTTGGCTGTTCGGCACTCCTATCATTTTATATTTCAAATCTCCTAAAACCATTACAAAATTCGATATATTAAAATAAATATTAGTTATGCTGATGTATGGGCTCAAATAAAATAAATTCCAAAATTCCAGTCGTCGGTTGTGTAACAAAATTCCATTACAAATTTAGCTAGGGATGCTACTAATTTCCACTACTAAACACTTTAAACAGCTTAAAAGACCAAACCACCTCAAACTTCAAGCATGCTACGCAATTCACTATGTACAAAAACGCCCCACTTTCTTTCATTCACCAATAGATAGAACAGATACAACAAAGAGAAAACAAACAAAAAATAACAAATACACTGCTTTCAAATTACCCTTTAGCTTTCACATCTCCTAATCTCCTAATACCAATACAAAAGTCGGTATCCAGAACCAAAGAACCACATGTCTCGCCTTAAATATTGTCTCGCCTTAAATAAAATAAAGTCCAAAATTCCAGTCAGGGGTTGTATAACTAAATTCCATTTAAAACTTCGAGTTGCTGACAACTGTGAAACACAAACCGGACACAACGACGACAATAATATTTTGAGAAAATTACATAACTCAATGTAAAACATGAGTCGGTGTCATTACACGGCTTCGATCAGAAGTGTCGGGTCTACAGAGACCGACGCTATTTATTTCTACTACTAAACCTTCAAATTAGTTACAAGACCAAACATTTTCCACCCAAAATGTACGAAAACTAATACAACACATTTCTCGATTAAACCATTATTCCAAATTACCTTGTTATCCTACACTCCATCTAAAACTTGAGTTGCCCACACTCCTGATTTCCACTACAATACCCTTGAAGAACATAACAGACCAAACACTTTCAACCTAAAATGAACTAAACTATGGGTCTGTTTGGATTGGCTTATGTTTTATCTTATGCAAATAAATAAGCTTTTATGTATTGTTCATTAGCTTGTGAGGTAGTTTATGAAAAAAACAGCTCATGAAGATACAATTTTCGTTGGTGAGAACTTATGAATTAACATAAACGCGTATGAATTTGCATAAGCTATTTTTCACAAGCTCAAAACGGTCTCTAATACCAAAACACACACACACAAAATCCATTTTATCCATTAAACAACTATTCCCAAACTACCCCTTTACCCTAACACGCTAATCCTAATTATTGTTCACAAATTCAACTTCATATGTTAAATAAACAGAGAGAAAGAACCATTACTATTCCCAAATTACCCCTCTACCCTAAACTATTATTCACAAAATTGAACTGCAAAAAGCAAGTAAAAAGAGAGAGAAAGAATCATTACCATTATATGCCTCTCGATTAATCGCTTCTCGAACAAAAGCCCGGAGCTTTTTGACACCACAGGCTCATCTGGAACCTCACCAGAAACTGCAAAAAAAAAAAAACAAATCGCAGATCAAAAACAATGAAATTCGAAATCAAAACAGCGAAGAAACGAAAGAAGAGAATAGAGGAAGAAGAAATTAACTGGAGCAGTTCATCGTGGTTGAGGAAGAAGAAATTAGGGTTTTGGGTTTTGGAGAAGTGAAGAGAGAGGGGAAAGTGGTAAGAGAGAAAACGATGGCGACGAAAAAACTAAATCGAAAAATCACCGGTAATTGTTTAGATATATATGGTGCTTTCTTTTATGAAGGAAAATTCACGGGCCTGGGCCAAATACCCGGTTCAGCTATTCTTTCGGGTCGGATCGGGTTGACGATGTTGTGAAAATACGTTGTCAATTAATTTTTAGATTGTCGACACTTTACACATGTCAATGCAAAATGTTGACAGTTGATATCTATAAAAATTTAATACTTTAAAAATATTTATCGAGACAAATCGAAAGACATCTTAAATGTTATTGAATTCATTCATATATAAGTTAAAAAATAAGGTGAAAGTAAATTACGTATTTAGTGAACATTGTAAAAATGAGACATCGTAAAACTTTGAAATATTTTAATTATAAAAAATTTATCTTTTAGCGTGTCACATGGTGTGTAATGATTGGTCAACGTGGTAGATCGTTAGTTTTACTTTTTTAAACATAGACTTAATACAATGATCAATTGCAAAAAAATTATAAAGTGCAATGACCAATGATATATAAAAAAAAATACAAGGATTGATGCTAAAATATGGTCAAAGTGTAAGGATCAATGACATATTTAAGTCAAATATAATAACACAAGTGGCATCGTCATTAGAGAGAATCAAATCTGAGACCTTGAGGAGAAGCACACTCCCAAGTCCCAAGTCAATACCACTAGACCAACCCAATTGGGTTTTTATCTTTTTCTTTGGTATTTTACATTTTTGTCTATTGCAGGTTCTTGAAAATACGATATTTTTGTGATATGTATTCTATATATACTTTCTTAAGTTCATCTCTTCATAAATCCTTGCATACATAGTGTTTTGGTTTATTGTTTATTTCATCGTAGTGTGATTAATTTTGACTTAAATTCGTCTTATTTCGTTACTTTGAGATTTCTAAGATGTGAATATGAATTTAGCTACTTTTATTTTATGAAATATAATTGTTGTATTTGTTGAACTTCAATGTTTGTTTAGTTATATGGAACATATTATTTTGTCCATTTTTTCCTCGCTTTGTTTTTTTGTATTTGCGCTTTGTGGTTATTATTGTTGTGATTTACATATGATTAATATGTGATTTTTGTATGTGATTTGACCAAAATTGTTTGGTGCTACTTATAGTTTGTTGTCTTGTCTTCGTTTTAATAGTGTCAAAAAGGGAGAAGATTCCATCATGTTTAATTGAAGTTCAATGCACACATTCATGGAAGCTTCTTACAAAAAGGGGAAGTGTTATAGTGCATTGCTTATTTTGATCAGGTTGTTTTGAATGTATGCTAAAACTTATACATAGAATTTATGTACCTATGTTGCTCTTGTAATCGTGTTTTCACAATCTTATCTAGGTTACATTCTTTTTTAAATCTTGCACTCATACACTAGGAATTGATTTTTGAAACGTGCATGCAGAATCGTTTTCACATATCATTCAAAATTGTGTTTTTTGGTGTTTTCAAAAAGTGAGACGTTGCACTCGTTAGAGTGAATTGTTTCACTGTGTAAAGAAAAATTGTGAATCGTTTCACTTGATTGAAAGAATCATTCCTCTTGACTTTCACTATTTTTCAAAAAGTGAATTGTTTCGCTCAGCTAAGTGAATCATTTTCACTTTTGTTATGAGGGAATCATTTCGCTCATGTTTTTGACTACATATTTTTTAACTTCATTTCCTCACATATTTTCAATACATATTGAAATCGTGACACTCGCTGAACAGATGTCATATCCGATGTCCTGGACAACAGGTTCGACAATAATGATGTCCTAGACACCATGTATGACAATATAACATAATAACCAATAAACAGAAATAAAGTAAAGTGCAGTAAAGAAGAACACGATATTTGGTAACCTTGTTCGGTGCAACATCACCTATATCTAGAGGCATCTATGCTAAGAAAAAAAATTCACTCTCAATAGTATTAGTTCCTAGTCTCATGTGAACAGACCTTGTTCACTGCCTTTTCACCTAACACTACCCGTGAATTTCTATCTAAGATTTCCTCTAGATATGAAATTCGTCTAACTTTCTCTCAACCGCAATTCCTATGATCGACTCAACCACGATTACAATCAAATAGGAGAACAATTACAATAAACAAACCAACTCTTGCAAGATGCACTAGAGTGGTATACAAAAGACAACTTGCAACTCAACTAAACAAACCAGCTCTATGCATCAAGGCGGCACATAGAGAGGTATAAAATTAACAAAGCACAAGACACAAAACCCTAAGGACTCTTTCTTCAAATGACGACATCGATCAATTTTCACAAGGGTTTGAATCTTTCTTATATAGTCAGTAAGCATCAGCTTTTTCTTCACTCGGGCAACTTTAACCTTCTTTGAAAAACTAAAAATAAAAATAAAAATTGGGGATGTGAATATCCCCTTTATTAAGCGTTGTGATGACTCCCCATCACATGATATTTTTTTAATGGTTTACCGAGTTTTTGATTACTCATTTGAGGACATTCGAGAGGTTTTACGGTTAGTTACTCATGGTTTGGGAAATGAGTTGTAATGCTTTATTTTGAATTGTTGTATTTCTTTTTCTTCCTTGTCAAAACAACTTTATAGATGTTTTGAGTATTTGGTTGGTATCAATAATGGAATCAAGTCAACCAAGACACCTCATAGAAGTTATGGAAACAAGTAGATCAAGTGAAACTTGAAGATTTTTGTCTCATGTCCCAACCGCATATCAATGATGAAAAACTCACGAAGAATGAAGGAAAACAAGGGAAACAACCTCTGGTTCGTGCACCTCAGGCACACAAAAGGAGGCATGAAGAGATATGTCTCTGGTCCATGCATCCCGAAAAGTGATTTCATGTTGTATCAGTGTTGTTATGGTGAAAATAGAAAAAACAAAAGTAATGGAGAAAAACTAGGGTTGTGATGTTATCGAGAAAGCAGTGAGACGTTGGGTGGTGCTTGTGTGCAGATCTTTGCTTTTTGTTTATTGTTTATTTAATTTTTTATAGAATTTGTAATTGGACATATTATCTTTGAGACATGCATGGACTAACTTAGAGGATTATCTATTGGAAAAAATGAATATATCTCATTTATATCCCCTTTATTTTTCAATTTTTTTAAGGAAATTAACAATGCCAAAAAACATAAAATTGTCACTTGATTTTTCGAAGATTTTATTTGCCGGGACAAAATTTGGGTACTACATGTATATGAATAGTCCATATTGTATTATTTAGAAGGTACAATTGGATAGAAAACAACTAAAGTTACATTGAAAGTTAAAAAATGAATATAAACTTAGAGGATTATCTATTTGAAAAAATGAATATATCTCATTTATATCCCCTTTATTTTTCAATTTTTTTGAGGAAATTAACAATGCCAAAAAACATAAAATTGTCACTTGATTTTTCGAATATTTTATTTGCCGGGACAAAATTTGGGCACTGCATGTATAGGAATAGTCCATATTGTATTATTTAGAAGGTACAATTGGATAGAAAACAACTAAAGTTACATTGAAAGTTAAAAAAAAATGACAATACTATGGAGACAAATATTTTTGGCAAATGTGACATCTATTATTGAAAGAGTTTGATGTGTTTAAACATCCCAAGAAAGTCATCCCAAACTTAACATCATGCGATTAAGAGGAAGCGTGTGCGAAACCCCACAACTGTACATATTAAAAACATAGTGAGTAAATATGAATTAATAAATTTTAATTCTAGTAAAAATAAGAAATAGACAAAATTATGGTAATAAAAAAAATATAATGAACTGTGTTAGAAAGTATAACAAATTAGATAAATATACACTCTTGGATGTCATAACTATGAGCACCCAAACCACAGACAAACTATTTAGAGTAGTGGTGACTATAGCAATTAGAAATAGAGGTTGGACCTTTAATTATCTAACCTAGAAAATAGTTAAATGACAAAAGTAATGTAGATTGACATACATGATTCTTCAAATGGGTTAGGAATGTGTTTATATAGACGTTTGAAGGAAACCAAACCATCTATCTCAAACAAGAAAGTTTAGAGAGTTATAAGATTATTTGAGTTGTTATGAAGTGATAAACTCGAGTCTAATTTTAAGACAGATAAATTTTGCACATATTAAAAGAAAATAACAAGAACTGAAAATAAAATATGATGTATTTGTAGGGACTAATTTTTTTTTTATTGACAACAAGTTGGAAATTATTAATGGTATAATTTCAGGAATTAATAACATGTTTAAACTGATATTAATTGACATGGAAAATTCTTATTTGCCTGCTTTATACAAGCTAGATAATTAAAGTAAATTGTATGAAGCTTGTGAACGTTACCTCGACATTCTTTATTTCAAACTCAGGATTATGAGCTAGACATTGGTTTCCAAATGTATCAGACGGTCGACTCGTTCCAGTTAACCTATTTTAGGACACATTCAATTGAAGTGATGAGATCAATTCAACTAGTGGTGCTTAGAAAAGTGGATTTTGAGCCAAAAGAAAAAGGATTAAAAAAGCGTTAGCAATGAAATACTTACAAATCTTCATCTAAGTATAAAGCAAAACCACCACCTCCACCAAATGCAAGTGAGTCATTTGAACACAAATAATAGTATCGATTGACACCTAAAATTAACCATATAAAATTGGGACATCAATTGTCATCTAAAAGAAAATTAAAATGAAAAATATTTTAGGATATTGATTGAAATTATTAACTTATTTCTCATGTAATGATTACAAATTGTTGAGTTTCATCTAAAATAGTCACAATCATTTTCATTTGTCTAATACTCATAATAATTACAACCTTCATATTTCATAAGGTAGTTATCAACAAACATTTGAATTAATTTCACACTTTCTATCTTTTTTTATTGTGTTAATGTTTTTTTTTACATGTTACTAGTCAATATAGTGAGAAAACACATATCTAAATCGAAGAAAAAAAATATTTGATCCCAAACTGCTACAATAAACACGTTATGAATTTTGACAATTATTCAATTTCTATTGTGTTTACATTGTTATCATACCAAAAAAAATGTATTTACACATCAATTAATTAAAACCTTACCCGTGGGTCGAAAAATCCTTAGATGACCATTTATGTTTGTAAACACAAAAGTTTGATGTGTCCCCTATTATGAATAAATAGAAGAAAAACCATATACTTCAACACATTAAAATCATATGTTTGTGCAAAATTAGTATAGTATTATGGAAAAAGAGCTCACATACTTGATATTTAGGCCTTGTTGTTGGAATTAAGGGGCAATCAAGCAACGCACCAAACACAACCCCCTTCATATCTCCAACAATCTATATTTTTCAAAACAAATATAAATAAAATGGAGTTAGTATATTGATGTTATATTCAATATTTTAAATAAAGGTATGTGATTGCAATGTAGGTCGTTACATTATAGGCAGTGATCTTATTGTCTTTCATTTATAATTTTATCTTTTTTCTAAATAAAAAATTGAATCAAATCCTAATTTCAAGCTTGACATTTGAATCAATTCAAATTTGATCTAATCCTAATTAAAATTTGAATTAAAAATTAGTAATAAATAAATTTAAAATATAGAGGTCGACTATGATTGTCTTTCAAAAAAGCAAAAAAGCTATTCATTAGTATACATACTATAACAATTGTGTTATTTGAATATTAAAATACATATAACGTATATATTTATATATTAGATTAAATCAGTTTTTTGTCCCTAAATATACAACAAATTTTAATTTTAGTTGTTAAAATAAAACAAAATGTTTTCATCTTCACAATAGAGGTATTTTTCATTCATAAAAGTCATAACATACCAATAATCCAGGAGTAGTAAGTTGAGCACTCTTACGGATCAATGTACGAAGTGATATCCCATGTTTCAATGTACTAACAAACATTCAAGAATGAATTAATATTAATATTTCAATAGGAAAGAACATAATATTATTCAATACACAAATATAAAGAAAAAATACCTATAAAGTAAGACCCGTTTGCACCCTTTTACTAACTTTGGGAGGCATGACTCAAAAAAATCATTCAATTCAAGAGAAATGAAACAAGAATCATCAATGAGTTTGGGTGATGAATATTGATCATCATTTTCTTCTTCAAAATTTTCAGAATTGTTATCACTTTCATAGACACGATCTTCATGATCAATAATTTCATTTTTCACTAAATTTATGGTATTACCCACATAACTAATATCAACATGTTTACTCAATTGAATATGATCCCAACGAATTTTTTTATGTTTAATTCTAGCAATAACTGATTGAAGATTTCTTGTCTTGGACCCAGCAAAGCTAACTAGAGTAATGAAATATGATAAATACGAAAACAGAGATTTTCCCTCTTTAGAAATGGGTTCAACCTACACAAATAAAATAAATATGTCAAAGATTAAATATATAAAAATGAACAAAAAATGTTTCTAAAAAAAATAAATAAATATGAGGATTATTTTATATATGTATTATTATAATTTAGTATTTTGTTCTGTCTAACCCACCATAGTTTTTGACCCCCGAGTAGGCATCATAGAGTATCCGCATGGTGTAAGCCATTTTGGCATGCTTTACGAATGATTCTCGAGTCCATAATAAGACATTCTTTTTTTACGAGGCTGGATTGCCTCTCAAACAATGTAATTTCATGAATCGAATCCAGATTCTTTTTAACAAGAGAAACTCATGTTACCAACTTCCCAAACATCATGTTGGCTAGAACATGTTTTTATTAATATATAAACTGAATGCAACAAATAAAGCCCAAATTTTTCTTGTAAACAACACAAAGAAAATAAGCAAGGAGAAACCAACCCTCTTTGTTTAAAGGAAAAGTGAAAGAGAAAAGAAGAAACATAACCTGAAGAGGACCGTTGAAGGAATTGGAGAAGACACGAGAAAACTTGAGAACTTTCAAATTATACATCTTTTATAGAAATTGAAAGGAATATTGACTATAACTATATTGTTGGTTTCACAAAGAGTTTGATTTTGAATATATAAATACATGGGCATGTACTAGTTATTTAAGTACAATGGCATATACCAATGTACACTCTAATAGATAAGGTATATTATGATATAAAGGTAAATGGATAAGAACAAAAATAAAACAAATAGATATGGTATATTGTTTTTTTAAGCAAGATTTATAAGCTATAATATGATAAAAGGTAATATGAATAAGAATTGAGAAAATCATAAGTAGTTTTACTTATTTAAAAAAAAATTACTCTAAAATTTCTAAACTATTTTTTGATTTTTATTTTTTACTTTTACTACTAAAACATTTAGGGTAATTCATTTTAAAAAAATAATATGTTAATTGGTTCAAAGAAACTTTTCAATGCAATGAAAACATAAAAATTATATGCAATTTATAGTTGTTGTAAGCTGTCTGTAAATCTATATAATATGTTTATTTTTGTTATTGTATTAACTAACTTTCCCAAAGATGAAAAAAAGAAGTAAGAGAAATAATCTCACGTTTTTTTATTAATAAGTTTATTACGTGAAAATTGTGTGTAAGTAAAATAGTTATACTTATGATGTTATTATTATTATTATTATTATTACACTATAAAAAAAGGGTTTGTCACGTATGACAATGTATAATGTGTAAACACAAAATTGTTCCCGCAAGCTTAGTTCAAGTAGGGACATTGTATAATATATGCATGGACCGGTGTTCGAACCACGAACATCTCGTTTATTTACCTTAAAAAGTGAATTTTTAATCATTAGACTATTTGGCCAAAACAAAAATGTGGAAACACCAAATTAGCTCATTTAGTTTTAAGAGAAATGCTACCAACACACCTTTTAACACACACTTTCTAACGCACACTCTTTGACTGGTTAAAATCCACATGGGTCCCACCAAATTATGTGGGTCCCATTTATATTTGGTGGGTCCCATGTGAATTTTAACCAATCAAAGAGAGTGTGTTGGAAAATGTGTGTTAGAAGGTGTGTTGATAGCATTTCTCTAGTTTTAAATATTTTTCATTTTATCTTAATTTTTACTAAGAGTCTAACTAATATCCACGGTCAAGGTAAAAGAAATTTTAGAAATGTGTCTAGAATAGTGCGATGCATTTTATTGGTGAAAAATAATGTGTCTTACTGTAGGAATTCTATAATTTTTTATGTGTGTGAAATGAGCATCCTTTGTGTGCATCAACTGTATAGACTAATCTCAAGTGGATACGATCACAATGGTAGATAAAATTTTCTCACAAGTGATTTAACACTATTATAGTCTCAAGGTGAAATTTGAACTTACAATCTCTAATTAAACCATAAGAGACTCTTATATTTTTCTATTTCAAAAGAAAAAAAATTATAGTATTTTACCATACAAATTTTATAAGTTTGATTTTACCGCACATATTTTTTCTTTTTCTAAAATAGTTTCTTTTAAAAACATAGCAAACTTACGTCAAAAGTTTCAATAAATACATAAAACCAAATATTAACTTGAATTTAGTCATGTTATCAATAATTAGCCGACTTACATCAACTCAAAATTCATATCCATTTAAACCATGCATAATATGTGTTCAATCTTATCCATGACTGATAATGTTATCTATTATAAAAGTTACTATCAATATATTTCTATTTTTATTAACTAGTTAATCACAAAACAATTGTATTTTTGACAATTTTTTCAATGACCTTGATTCTATCTTTTTAATAAATATTTTTTTGACCGGATCTTTTTAATAGACATCACATAAATATCATATTTCAATTAATTTGTTTATACTTTCTTTTCAATCTATATTAAGTATATCAATTTTTTTTGAAAGGGTAAGTATATCAAGTTGGCATGTACATGATCAAGTCAAATAAATCAAAATAAATCTTTGTTTTAACATTTGAATTAAGTGTATTTTTTTTATAAAATAATTTAGAGTAAAATCAAATCAAATCTTTAATCACATCATAATATCATTCAATCAACAACCTTTTATCATGTTGTGTTAACATTTTACATGTTAGGAAACTATTGAAGTGCATGAAGTTTTATGCCAATGCTTTCAACAGAATATTCTTAAATCCTTTTTGTTTGAATGAAATTAAAAATTATTAAAACAAGACATCCAAAATTCTTAGATCATTCAATATTAAGTCGGGTTTGTTAGGTTGGGGGTTGTGGATGGGGAGAGGAGAGGAGGGTAAAGAAATAATTTAAATTGTATTGGTTTAATTTGGTTCAATTTTTAGGAGGGGAGAGAAAATTAGTTTTTTGGAGGGGGAGTTGAGTTAAAGAAGTCAAATTAATCCAACAAAATTGACATTGAACACTGCAAGGTCTCAAACCAACACCATCCCTATTATTATTTAATTAAATTAATTATATTGACAAAACTACCCTCAATTTTATATAAAAATCCAAAATTATCATTATTACTATTTTAAACATTAAATTATGTCTTTTTGTTATTCACTGTTTTTTTTAAAAGAAAATTTCACCTTTTGTTTATGCTCTTGTTATCTTGCGTCATTGTTCTTTCTTTCCTATTTGTGAGTTATTTTTCTTCGTTTATTAACGTTCACATGTATTTTTACGAACTTTTTACGTTGCCATGTTTCTTTAGCATTTGTTGTCTCAATTTTTTGTTTTATTTCGTTTTTAAGTTTATGTTGCTTCACTTACCTGGTATTTTTTTGTTTTATTTTCTATTTTATTATTTTTCCAGTTATTTGTTTTATATTCTTCTCTTGTAATATATTAATTTAATGAGCTTGATTTATACCGAAGAATTATAACTTAACTCATTTGTGCTATTGTTTATTGTTATGTTCAGATGTTTTGTAAGAAAAAGAGTAAGTTGTAATTTCGTGCTCCATTAATTGTGGTTATTTTGTATATATGAAAAGTGATAAAAAAAAACATGTTGTTGTTGCATGCAAATCTATGTTTAGTTATAATAAGTTGGTGATTATGAGTGTTTAGCTTAATTGCATGAAAATCACGAATTTGTTGATGAATGTTGTTCAATTTATGTTCTATCTCTTTATAATAACATTGGGTATGTGTATGTGGTGGAATTATGTTGTTGTTAATGGTTATTATGTTTGGGTGTGAGTTGTTATGTGAAAAATGGGTTTTTGAGTGATAAGTTATTTTTGATGATAATTAAGTTAATTTGATGTTGGAAATGAGTATAATCGGGTTGGTTAAGACAAGTTTGATGTGCATTTGCGTAGACAATATTAATTTGATGATTTTGATTGAGTTTGAGATCGAAAATGGAGTCGAAGAGTGATTTTTCGCGGTAAAAACGCAGAAAAAACTGCACATACCCTGCCTAGGAAAAGTGCACGACCGTGCACCCCCCGAGCATGGACCGTGTGTTTCTTCTTGAAATTTAGAAGGAAAAACACACGACCGTGCGCCCCCCGGCATGGACCATCCATGTGTGTCCAAACTTCATTTTGTCGTTTTTAAAGTGTACCCAAGGTATGCATCTGAGTCCCAAACCCCCAAACTTGATTAATAGAAATTTAATTAAGACGTGTAGAAGTGTTAACTTAACCTATGATGGATGTGGATTGGTTTATGTGTAAGGTGTACAAATAGACGAACTTGGGATAATAAAATGGACAAACTTTGTGGAATAATGAACTATGGCATGTTAGCTTGCAATTACTTGTATGATGGTGATTAGGTGATGATTAATGGATAGATTGGTTATGAATATGTGAAGGAAAATGTTGAGTAACTAAGTGTAAGTGGTAAATTGTCTAATATGCTAATTGGATAACTGAAAAGATGTTGTTTATTGATGTGCTTATGATAACATGGTGACAATGATATGATAAACATGATGATGAGATAATAATGTGAATATCATGATATATGATTGCTTTGAGGATGATGAATTGTTGATGTATGAATGTATTGATTTAACAATGCAATGATGTGTTGGTGTGGTGATATGTTATATAATGGTGTGAATTATATAATGCTGAGTTTATAGTGTTGTGCATTGTTGAGTCTATACTTGAAGTCCATGCATTCACAAGTCTTATGCAATGGTGAGATATGTATAGATAAGGATTAATTCGGTAACATAACTTTGAATTATCCATATATCCAAAACAGTATCATATGCATATAGAGTCGTGTTTAGAACATAGCATGGATATGAGTCTATGTGAGAGTTGTGTATTTGATTATGTGAATATATGTGAAGATGTGTGGCTATGCGTGTTCTTTAGTTATAATTGTGTAATTGTGATGATGGTGATGTCGCGTGAATGATGCATAAACAACTTGGTGATAAAATGACGATGTGAATACTTGCTACATTTATGATGATGAATTGAGAATTGTTGCATTGTTTAATTGCTTATACAAGATGACATGTGATATTAGTATTGTTGGGAAATGAATGTATGTATTTTTGAATTCCTGGAATAATATGCTTGAGTTCGTATATTCTTTACGTTAAACGTATATCCTATCCTTCAGTGATTTTTTGGTCGTCTGCATCCTCGTGGTGTAGACGTATAGGCTGAGGACGTGTGATCAACGTGATTTAGAAGGACGACTTGATGTCTACTCCTCCTTTCTATGCATTTATCTTGGAGTCTTAGTAGATGTGCTTTGATTAGGGTATCTGAGAGTCTATTTTTATTTACTTTTGGATTGTTGTGTTTGAGGAGCCATGTAGTTCACTGTGTTCCCTCAACTTCACAAATGCATATGATAAAAACGATCGAAAGAGCAATGATAATGAAAAAATATGCTATGAGTGGTAAAGTAATCATTAAACAAAGTGTGAGCTTCTAGTAGTTAAGTTATTAGTTAGAGAACCTAATAGATTTTCAGGGCAATCAGTTAGTTAAAGCTAATAAATTTTTAAAAAGTTGTTGTTCAGTCATCAAAATTGGTTAGTAGATTCAGTTACACTTAGCCATTACATAAGATCATTCCCTTTGTAATATCATTTCATTTCGATCAATTGAGTAAAAGATTAAATTAGTACTAACAAATTTCTCTATATCATCTTATCAATTGTGTTTTCGCAACGTGGTATCAATGATTTCGAGATTTTCCGCCACATTTTCTTTGCTATACTGTAACATCATCTCATCCATTTAAAAGTTTCACCTTCAAAGTTAATTATTTAAGTAATTATTTTTTTTAATATTCATTTATCAAATAAATATATAAATTAATTAATAAATTATTAAAATGATAATACAATTATTCTAAGTTGCAATATTATCAAAACTTTGTATTAATAATATGTCTTGTAAAAAATAGTCTTGAAAAAGATAAAGTATGTAAAGATTGTGCAAAAGAAAATAAACCAAGAGTTTGTTTTGATTCCAAAAAATACAATTTCAACTAAAAACCTCTTAAACCATTTAACATTGATTTATTTGGTCTTATAAAAATTAACAGAGTTATGTCTTAGAAATAGTTGATAATTTATATAAATATTAACTTAGACTTTAATTTTAAATCGCATTAAACCTTTGAAGCTTTCAAATTCCTTGTAAAAAGACACAAAGTTAAAAGTACAAATATTACTTTGTTGTCAAAAGCGGTCGCAATCATTGTGCGGTGCGGTCAAATTTGAGAACCGCTACCAAGCGCTCTGGAGATGAGTGAAAGGGTAAAGTGAGAAAATCATACGCAATCTTGTGGAGCGGAGGGGTCAAGTAGTGATGAAAAGCGGACGCTTTCTCCATGACGAGAGAGAGACACAAAACGACTGTGTTTTTGTCTTTTGGAGGTTCTTTCCGGTTTAAGATGTGAGTGCTAGGAGAGAGACCAGGGGAGGAAGAGGAAAGAAAGTATGGTAAGATTAAGATCTAACCATTAAAGTGGTATCTGAATATAAAATGGGATCCAAATACAACTGTATTTTTTTGGTGGGATACAACTGTACTTTTCCTTTTAACAAAGTGAGATACAACTGTACAATACTTTGCATTATGTTTTTTTTTTCTTACACAATTGTTTTTACTTAAATTATTATTATTATATAGTAAAGATTTGTAGGTATACCAAGTTTTTGATTAAACTTTGTTTTTATTAAGGATTTTATTCAATTTTCTTAAAACTTGTGGCTTTTATTTCAAATTATGAATATTTCATTGAGTAATATTTAAGGTATTTTAGTATTTTTTTTAATACAGTATGATATTCTAGTATTAAATATATTAGTGTTCCCGTTACCAAAATAGCGGCCAATACCTGCGCCGCATCAATTTTTTGGGTGCCCGCACCGCGCATCCGCTCCGCGTTTCCACTTTGACAACATAGGTGACCATGATAAGAACTTGAAAATTAATTCTTTTGTTTAAAATTCTATAATTTTCTTGTAAAAAATGTCCCAACAATATTTGCTTGTTTGGGAAAAAAAATTAAAATTTACAAAAGAATTGCTAGAGCAATTTTAAATTAATCAATTGTTGGAAAATACTTTTGAGGAGAAATCGTAAACACTGGTTGATGTATTTTTAATCTTGTTTTTACTAGAAAAATCTTGAACAACACTTCATATGTATTTTGGAAAAATATAAAGCAAAAAATAGGGTTAATACGTATTTACCCCCATAATTTGAGCGAGTTCCGGTTTAGCCCCATGTAAAAAAAAGATTGTTTCGAAATAAACTTGTAATTTGAAAATTCTTTCGTTTTAGACCCTGAGCCCATCTGACTGTGTAAACATGATGACGTGGTATGCTGAGTCAACAATTTTGGATGATGTGGCGCACTAATTGTATAATTAATTTTGTTTTTAATTTTTTTATTTTCATTAATATTAATTTAAAAATAAAAAAAATTCAGATTATTTTTTTCAAAATTGAAAAAATCATAAGAAAAAAAATCAGATTTTTTTTTGAAATTTAAAAAATCAGAAACAAATTCATATTTATTTTCAAAAAATAAAAAAAAATTGAAATTAAAATTTTGAAAATTAAAATAAAATCGATTTTTCGAAATTCTTACCTCGATCTGCAAAAAAGGTATACTTTGTCAATTTTATAATCCGAAAGAAAGAAAAATACACTAAAGAAAGAAAGGCTAAACTTTTAGCCCCTTTGCATGTTTGATCCTTTTGCTCAATTTTGACTTTGTCACCGCTGATGTGTCATCTCATACCACATGTTTATACTCTGATTTTTTTAATTATTAAAGCCACGCATGAAATTCGTTGATTTAAAAAAAAAAAAAATATAAATGGCTTGGCACATGAGAGCTTTTCCCGGTTCTTGGTCTACGATTTTGGCCCCCAACATTCAATCAATCTATTTGAATCAAAATTTCCCCCAAATCCAAGTCTTAATCACAAATAAATTGTTACCAAAATCAAAATCCAAACGAATTTCATGCGTGCCAATCCCTTCATATTATTATTATATTTTTTTTAAAAGTCAAATTATTTATTAAAAAAGTAAAATAGTTCAATTACCTAAACATTGAATAGACAACTTTTCTACTTTAACCCTTTTGATAGTTTAAGAGCGAAAGAGAGGAGAGAGTTCAATTTTCATTTTTAAATTACAGACACTATAAAATGTTGGGTAAATATATTTTTTTATTTTAGTCCTTCTAAAATTTTCCTTCAACTTTTAATGCTATAAAATCTTCAATCAATACTTTTGGTAGAAAAACATATTATATAGTCCATAATTTCAAAAAAAAATTAAGCTTGAACAACCATTAACAAATTCTCCTTTGGAAGATGGGGATGCGAGACATGCGGGCAATACATTGCCGCCTTATAATTAAGGCCTCTTACTCTTACATGCCCTTCATCCAAATCCCTCAAACAAGTGTTTGTTAATTTGATTATGTAGCTCTTCAATACTTCTTGAATTTCCAATTTCTGTTTTCAATTCCCCTGCTAATTATTTAGCGGGACTAGTTTAACTTCTTAAAAGAAAAACAAAAACACATTAACAATATAGATCCTAAGCCATGAAATGCAAGCAACACTGAGAAACCCAGCTGGCACAATTGAGTCCTGAGAAATCCAATTTTTTAAATGGTGAATGAAAATATACAATTCCTCAACATTACCACATGAATAAATACATACAAAGATCATGAGGTTATGTAATGGAGGAAATAAATTGATTTAGTCATCTTCCGACACAAAATTGGCATATAAATTCCAATCTGCTTTGTAGATGACAAAGCTAACGTTATAACAAAAACAATTTCACAAGAAAAAGATATAGAAGCAAACCCAACACAACACAAGGAAAAACATGTGAAATAAAAAATGTACCCACTTATGTAAACCCATGAATATAAATTAAATTCATGAGTTATAGTAACATACAGAACAGAGGATATAAAATGATTTAGTCATCTTCCGACACAAACATGGCACAAAGAAGCCGATCTGCTTTATAGATGACAAAATGGAACAATCTAATCTAATCTTAAACAAAAAAACATATTCATAAAATAAAAAGGATGAGGCTAGTAGTTAGATACTATGCATCGACCTAATGAGATACAAAGAATTGTTTTTTTGGCGTGAATTAAGGTTCTAAAGAGCGATTTCGTTTTTTCAACCTCAGAGCCACATTTTGATACTTATAGAAGAAATGGGTTCAGAAACGGCGAAGAAGAGTGGAGTGGCTATAAACCCTAATTTTGGTGTTTGGGCTTCGGGTCATGGACATGGGTTGTAATTATCTTAGTCCAACCCCAAACACAAGCAAACGGTGATTTTAGGGTTATTTTTATTTTATTTTGTTTTAATTGAAGTTTATTTTTTTTAGATAGTCTAACAGTTAGAAATTTACTTTTAAAGTGACTAAGTACGATGTTTGAGGTTCCAACCCCGACTGTTACATATATTATGGAATGTGTCAATGTTCATTCCAACTGAGTTCTAACGAAGACATTGAAGTTTATTAATCAATTAATTTTATCACTTGATTTTTTAAAT